>BNJS01003902.1_pt1 | contig 218278 bp, 225 predicted proteins | sample 8540461 | NCBI WGS metagenome assembly BNJS01 (sample SAMD00202454, study PRJDB9452) | human saliva metagenome | isolation source: human saliva | place: Japan | reverse complement strand
TACTGCTGGTACTGCTGCTGATGCGGCTGGTACTGCGGTGCGAAGACGTGTGCGGACGCAGACGGATGGGGCTGCCCCGGGAGGGCGGAGGCCCCGGGTGAGTGAGGCACCGACTGCGTTGGGATCGCACCCTGTTCAGGGAGCACGTAGGCGCCGTAGCCGGCCGGCGTCGGCGCTTGTCCGTAGGCCGTCCCGCCCTGTGGAGCGCTCACCGGAGGTCGGCCGTAGGCGGCCTGCGGAGCGTACGACGGATTCGATGGGCCGCTCTGTCCCTGTGGCGGTCCTGGATGGGCAGGTGGGTAAGTCATGGCAAGGTCCTGATGGTCGTGGCTCTCCGTTCCGGAGCTGCGCCTGTACCCCCGAGTCCTTCGGGGCGTCCGGCCCCCAGGAGTGGCAGCTCAGTCGCGTGCGAAGTACGAGACGAAGTTGCGGATGATCTGTCCGGCGTCGTGCGCCTCAGCGGACCGGGCCTGAGTGAGGATGTCCTCGCTCATGTCCGGGTCGCCGTAACCGGCCTCGTCGTAGATGCTGACGCGCCGCTCGAACCGGACGGCGTCGAGCTCGGGGTTGAACTGGCAGGCGTAGACGTTCCTGCCCACGCGCAGCATCTGGACCGGGCAGTCGGGCGAGCTCGCCAGCAGGGTCGCGTGCGCGGGCACCTCCCCGACGCCCTCATAGTGACCTGCGAACACCGTGACCACCTGGGGGAGTCCCTCCAGGACCGGGTCCTCGCGACCCTCCGCCGTCAGGAACAGGTCGACGGCGCCCAGCTCCTCACCGAACTCCTCCTGCGTCCCGGTGCCCAGGTAATCGGCCAGCACCTGCAGCGCGACGCCGGTGGCCAGGAGGGGGATGCCCTCCTTGAGAACCACCCCGAGCAGCTCGCGGATCTGCTCCTCGACGTTGCGTTGACTGCGGGTCTTCTCAGCCGCCGGCGTGTCCGCGTTGTAGGGGCTGGCCCCGATGAGCACCCCGGAGACATCGGCCGCGGTGAAGGAGTCGAGGAAGTCGACCTCCTCCAGGGCGATGTGCTGCAGGTCGCCGCGTGATAGGCCGCTCTGAGCCAGGAAGGACTCGTACTCGTCCTGCGCCGCCTCGTGCTCGGGGCGCGTGGTCACCATGATGAAAGGCTTCACGGGACCACTGTAGGGGACCTGATGGCAGGGTGTGGCCGTGTGGCCCTAGGTCACGAACAGCACGAGCACGAGGATGCAGGACCACAGGACCATGGAGGCTCCTCCCAGAACGAGCCCCAGCCAGGCCAGTCCCTCACCGGAGTCGTAGCTGTGGCGCAGGCGCCGCAGCGCACTGATGCCCAGGAAGATCGCGGCGACGCCGATGAGGGGGATGAAGCTGAGCAGTCCACCGAGCAGGGCGGCCGACGCCCTGGAGTCGGTACGAGGGAGGGGCGCCGTGTAGCCGGGGCCGGAGAAGATCTCCGCCGGGTCGAGGTTCTCGGTGCCGGGGAAGACGAATCCCGGAGGGAGCCCGTTGACGTACTGCTCCGAGCCCGGCGAGAAGGGCGGTGCGCTCTGTCCTGGAGGGGAGGTCCCGGCGGTGCTCATGCCCACATCTTGCACCGTCGGGGCCCGATGGCGGCATCCTCCCCACGGACGACTCCGGGCGGCGGCCGGACGCCCGCGAGGGGCCCGTCAGGCGCCCGCGAGGGGCCCGTCAGGCGCCCGCGAGGGGACCCGGTCCGCGCACCTCCCGCGCAGGGGCTATGCTGAAGTCCCGGCAGGCTCTGCCGGGTCCTGCCAAGCGTCCCGCGGGTCTCCCGCGAGTGGATTTCCCACGGGACACAGTCATTCCCCTCGTTGCTTAGGCAGGAGCTCACTCGTGTCCTCTTCCCCCTCTCGTGGCTGGCGCCTGCACGGCGATGGCCGGTCCATCGCTCCGGGCGAGGTCGTCGCCCCCGGTGAGCGTCTTACCTGGCCGCGCACCATCGGCATCGGTGTCCAGCACGTCGTCGCCATGTTCGGCGCCACCTTCCTGGTGCCGCTGCTGACTGGCTTCGACCCGGCGACGACGCTGTTCTTCACCGGTGTGGGCACCCTGTTGTTCCTGGGCATCACCTCCGGGCGCCTGCCCAGCTACCTGGGCTCCTCCTTCGCGCTTCTCGCCCCCATTGGAGCCGTGACCGGTTATACACGTGACAGCGGTGCTCCCCTTGATCCCCACAGGGCCGCCCTGGCGCAGGGCGGGATCATCTCGGTGGGGCTGTGCCTGTTGGTGGTGGGCGTCATCGTCCACCTGGTCGGGTCTGCCTGGATCGACCATCTCATGCCGCCGATCGTCACCGGCGCGATCGTCGCCCTCATCGGCTTCAACCTGGCCCCCGCGGCCTGGGGCAATGTCACGAAGGGCCCCGTGACGGCGGTCGTCACGATCGTCTCGATCCTGGTCATCACCGTCATGTTCAAGGGCATTATCGGGCGACTGGCGATCCTCATCGGCGTGCTCATCGGCTACGCCACCGCGATGCTGCGCGGGGAGGTCAACTTCGACAACGTCGCCAAGGCCCCCGTTCTGGGGCTGCCCGACTTCCACGCCCCGGCCTTCGACGTGCGCTACCTGGGCCTGTTCATCCCCGTGGTGCTCGTCCTCATCGCCGAGAACATCGGCCACGTCAAGTCCGTCTCCGCCATGACCGGGGAGGACCTCGACGACGTCACCGGCCGGGCCCTGTTCGCCGACGGGCTGTCCACCATGTTTGCCGGCACCGGCGGTGGCTCGGGCACCACCACCTACGCGGAGAACATCGGCGTCATGGCCGCCACCCGCGTCTACTCCACCGCCGCCTACGTGGTGGCGGCGCTGAGCGCCCTGGGCCTGTCCCTCCTGCCGAAGTTCGGCCAGATCATCGCCACGATCCCGGCCGGTGTCCTGGGCGGGGCGGCCACGGTCCTCTACGGCATGATCGGCATGCTGGGGGTGCGCATCTGGGTGCAGAACCGCGTGGACTTCTCCGACCCGGTCAACCTCAACACGGCGGCCGTGTCCATGGTCGTGGCCATCGCCGACTACACCCTGGTCTGGGGCGACATGACCTTCAAGGGCATTGCCCTCGGCTCGGCGGCCGCCATCGGCGTCTACCACGCCATGCGCTGGATCTCGAAGCTGCGCGGCACCAACCTGGAGCAGGCCTCCCCGGCCTCGGCCCCCGCCGGCACCGAGCTGGAGGGGCCGGCCTACTCCAGTCGCGCCGCTCACTCCCCCTCGGCCGCGTCCCCAGCAGCGGCCCCGACGTCGTCGAGCACCGATGGCGCTGAGGGCGCTGCTGAGAACCGCTCCTGAGCCCCTCACTGGCAGGTGCCGCAGAAGGCGGCAGCCGATGTGCCGCACCGCGTACATCGGCTGCCACTCGGGCGAAGGAGGAGGGGCGTCGTCTGGGCGATCCCGCCCGGACTCGGCGGCCCCGGATCAGCTGGGCTTACTCGTGGCGGCCTTGTCCGCCGGGACGCAGTCGCTGGGGGCGGTGATGGGCTTGTCGGCGCCGAGAAGCTTGATCTCGTCCGACTTCAGCGCGTTCTGCAGGTACTCCTTGCCCAGGACCACCGAGACCGTGGTGTCGCTGTCGGACAGGCTGCGATCGAGCTGCACTGTGGAGTTGGGGAAGATCTGGGCCAGGGAGTAGGCGTTGATCAGGCCGCCCTTGGACGCCATGATCTGGACCTCGCCGTTGTAGATGCCTCCGGGCCAGTCGTTCGCCGAGGTGATATGCAGGTCCGCCTCCTTCAGATCCTGCTGCACCGTGGTGGCCAGGCCCACCGATTCGGAGCCGTTGTAGATGTTGATCTTCTTGATCGTGGTGACGTCGACGGTCTTGGCGCCGCTGGGCGGGCAGGGCTGGGGGCACGTAGGGTCGCCGTGCTCTTGGGCTGCGAGAAGCCCGGGTTGTAGGCGGGCAGGATGCCCAGCGATACCAGGAGGCTCACGGCGACAGCGACCACCATGACAGCCAGGATGGTGCCGATGACGGTGGCCTGACGGTGCTGCATGTGCCGCCGGTACTCGGTGCGCGGATCTGCGGGACTACTCACGCGAACCAGGGTAATGGACGACGGCGCTCATCGGGTGGTGGTGGGCTCGATGTGACATGGGACCGAGCCGCGGCCCGTGGGCCTCGTGTGAGTTGCTGAGTGCCGCCGGTGAGGGTCAGGCGCTCGGCGGCGCAGGGGCGAGCCGCGGCACCCCGTCCTCCGTGACCTCCAGGATGCGGGCGTGGATCGCGGTGCGTCCCTGCAGGGCGGCGCGCAGTGCCCGGTGCAGGCCGGTCTCCAGGTAGAGGTCCCCTTGAAGGAGACGACGTGGGCGAACAGGTCACCGTAGAAGGTGGAGTCGTCATCCAGGAGGCTGCGCAGATCAAGGGTCGCGCGGGTGGTGGTGAGGTCAGCCAGGCGGATCTGTCGAGGTGCGATGACGGCCCAATCGCGCTGAGTGGTGACCCCGTGGTCGGGGTAGGGGGGCCTCTCTCGCACTGCCTTGAAGATCACGGCAACATTCTAGTGAATGAAGCGACCGGAGGTGCGTGGGGGAGCCGTGGGCCGCCCAACACCCCAGCCCGTCCGCGGCGCCGGTCCGCCGGGGTTGACCTTCTGCGTACTCCTCCGAGGAGGGGGGACCATTCCGTTATCTGTCTCACTAGATGGAATGTGTCCTGTAGAACGGTCATTTCGTCATCTCTCTGTGATTGGCGTTATCACTGCGATATCTGGTGGTTTGCTGGGAAGATGGGACGTCTGATGCCGGAAATCGGCGGGACGCCTGACTTTCTGACTGTTCCCCTCCTCTTCGGGGCTCTAGTACCGTGTTGGCTGCACCGACCTCGACCGAAAGGATGCCGCAGCCATGACCATCGCGGTCCGCCGAAGCGGCTTCACCATTCCCCTGTCCCTCGTCGTTCTCACCTCGACCGCCATGCTCCTGGCCGGTTGTCAGTCCCGGCGGTGCCTCCGACGCCAATCAGCAGGGCACCACGGGCTCATCTGCGAAGGCGCAGTCGACGGCCAGCGCCGAGGCGACCTCCGGGCAGAAGGCGGGGCACGCCTCTCCTCGCATCCCGAGCCCCACCGGTAAGGGCTCCAACAACTCATCCGCGCAGCAGCCTTCCTCCGGCTCTCAGTCCCGCCCTGCGAGCCCGCGGGCCAGTGAGCCCCGGCCCGCCGCCGGCGGGAACGGCGCCACCAAGGTGGCGGCCTCCGGCAAGACGGACGCTCCGAGCCAGCAGAGCGGCAGTGCCTCCAAGGCCCCGCAGGCTCAGGGCAACGCGAACAACGCCGGTGGGGCCCACGCCGGGACCGCTCAGAAGCCGCAGCCCGCGGCTCCTGAGGCGCAGAAGTCCTCCGAGGCCGCCCAGCCCGCGCAGGCTCCCTCCGACAGCTCTGACAAGTCGGCCGACAAACCGGCCGATCAGGCCACCGACAAGCCTGCTGACGCACCGGCTGACAAGGACGCTACCGCGCAGGCGCCCTCCGAGCCTGCCGCCCCCGCTGATGAGTCGGCCGGTCAGGCCACGTCCTTCGTTCCGGACAACCTCGTCTCGGAGAAGACGGCCATGATCGTGTCGCCGTCGGGCAACATCGGCTGCGACCCTGTCCGCCCACTTCGCCGGCTGCGGTGTGCTGTCCTACCGCTCCGACGCCACCTACGGCCGGGACGAGGCGGGCTCGCCGAAGTGGTGGTTCGACCTCAGCTCCGGGGGCACTCCGCAGCTCGGCGGCCGCAGCGAGGGCGCCTTCTCGCTCGATGAGGCCTTCCGCGGTGGCGGGTCCTCCTCGCCCCAGGTGGTGGAGTACGGCCAGTCCGTCACCTTCGGGTCCTGGGTGTGCAGCTCCGAGGAGACCGGCATGACCTGCCGCAACACCGAGACCGGCCACGGCGTCTTCCTCAGCTCCGCGCGCTACGAGACCTTCTGAGTCGGACCTGACTGTATTCCGATCGCGCGCATGCTCGCCCCGGTTCCCAACCGGGGCGAGCATGCTTCCATGTCCAGAAAGAAGACACCGTGTCCGAGTCTTTTGAAGCTCCTGGCGCGTCGAGCGGTGCTGGCCACTACGGCTACATGCCCCCGGCGCCGGGCTTCGACGGGGCCTACGGCTACCAGCAGCTACCCGTCTCCATGGTCCTCGCGCAGCCTCCGGTGCCGCGGATCGAGGTGGGTGATGCCTTGAAATGGGCCTGGGCCAAGACCTTCGCCAATCCCCTCATCATCGCCTGGATCCCGCTGAGCCTCCTGGCAATGGCGCTGGTGGTGTCCGGACTTGTCAGCGTGGTCGGTGAGGACAATGGCGCGCTCATTGCCGCGATTGGGATTCCGATGGCGCTGCTCTGGGGGCTGATGGTGGCGCTGGGTCTCTATACCGCCGCGCTTCGGATCGCCCGCGGGGAGAAGGTGACGCTCCGCTCCCTCGTTGTGCCTCCTCATGGCTTCGACGCGGCTGCCGCGCTCGTGCTCGTCGGTCTTGCGGGCTCCATCGCCTCCCTCTTCCCCCTCGGAGGCCTGGTGGTCGGCTACTTCTGCTGGGTGGCGGTGGTCGTTGTCATGAACGAGGGATGCTCCTGCTTCAAGGCGATTGGTCGCTCATACCGTCTCATGAGGCAAGGCGGTAACGCGCCGCTGCTGGCGCTCACCATCATCCCCGTCTACTTCGGTGGGCTGCTGACCGTCATAGGGCTGCTCGTGGTCATCCCGATGATCTTTCTCATGACGGTCTATGTCTACATGCGTATGTCCGGTGGTGACGTAGCGCGTTGACTGTGGTGGCCGGGCTGACTGGGGTGATCACGCCGACGGTGGCTGCTGCGCCTCGGTCCGGTTGACTCACCTGGGGCGCAACGGGCCGGTGAGGTAGTGCTGGATCGTCGGCCCGACGACCTCCACCAGATGGTCGACGCTGGCGCTTGCGACGGGTTCCAGGCGCAGCACGTAGCGGATCATGGCCAGTCCCACCAGCTGGGACCCGGCCAGGGTGGCCCTCTCTCGTGCTGATATCCCCGACAGGCCCGACTGCTTGAGGGCCTCGGCCATGGGGGTGGCGATCTGCTCGGTCGCGTAGCTCTGGATCGCCTCCGGGGAGCTGACGTCCGTGGCCATCCACCGCAGCAGGGTGCGGAAGGTCGCCCCACCGGCGGCATCGTCCCAGGCGGTCAGTGACAGCTCACCAGGCGGGGGCCGGCTGAGCGCAGGTCCCCGCTGACGGCGGCCGCGATCTCCTCGCTCGCCCGTACCCTCAGGTTGACGGCCGCCCCGAACAGATCGCCCTTGGAACCGAAGTAGTACGACACGAGTGCCGGGTCCACCCCGGCCGTGCGGGCCACTGCCCGGATCGTCGTGCCCTCGTAGCCCAGGGCCAGGAACGACTCGCGCGCGGCGGTCAGGATCGCATCCCGCGTGGAGGGTGGCTGGGTGCTGCCGGTCGTCGGCCGACGCCGGGGTCCTCGGCGTCGTGTGTGACCAGGGCGGGGGTGATCGAGCCTCACCTCCTCGGGCGAGGCGCTCGGCTGTGGAGCGCTGAGGGCATCACTGGTCACTCCAGGAGATTACGAGTGCCGCTGCTGCCCGTGGTGACCAGTCCTGCAGAAACCGGAGAAGTTCCGGGAGAACACAGCACTTGATCGGGGTCAGCGAACCTGAGAGGGTGTGACGGTCGCCCTATTTTTAGGGAAGTTTATCGGTGCGATATTCAACGTTGTTCAGGTTCTTGGAGTGGGCGTCACATAACCGCAGGAGATTCTGGCCGTCATTGCACCAAGAAGTCGAGGTGGTGGAGGGCGGGTCGCACGGTCATTTCAACACCGTTGAGACTGATGGTTCGCCTCGATACGGTGGGGTCCAGCCCACATCGTCGTCGGCTCACAGAAGGTCGGCGTAGGCGCGCGCCGAGGTGAAGCATGTCCGTTCCCGATCCTGTCTCCATCTCGCGGAGGTTTGCCTCCTCCGCGACCACGGGGTCGGCTGCGCAGTCGGTGGACCCGGGCTGTGACGGTCGTGCCCCGGCAGACGGCACCAGTGCCCTGCGGATGGGGTTGGATATCGGCTCGACCACCATCAAGCTGGTCCTTCTCCCTGAGCGTCTGCCCGAGGTGCCTGCGGGTGCCCCGGCCGACTCGGCGTCGGGGAGTCCGGTGTCGCCGGTGTTTGCTGAGTACCGTCGTCACAACGCGGATGTGCGTGGTGAGCTGACCCGGTTGCTGGAGGAGGTCGGCCGGGCCTATCCGGGTGCCGTCGTGCGTGGGGCGGTGACCGGCAGCGCCGGGCTGTCCCTGGCCACCCTCATGGGTCTGCCCTTCGTCCAGGAGGTCATCGCCGAGACCGAGACGGTGCGCGTGTGCGATCCGCGGGCCGACGTCGTCATCGAGCTCGGTGGTGAGGACGCCAAGATCACCTACCTCCACCCCACCCCCGAGCAGCGCATGAACGGCACCTGCGCGGGCGGTACCGGTGCCTTCATCGATCAGATGGCTCAGCTCCTTCACACCGACGCCGCCGGCCTGGACGATATGGCCTCGCGCCACACGACCCTCTACCCCATCGCCTCGCGCTGCGGCGTCTTCGCCAAGTCCGACCTCCAGCCGCTCATCAACCAGGGTGCTGCGAGTGAGGACCTGGCTGCCTCCGTCCTTCAGGCCGTCGTCACCCAGACCATTGCGGGCCTGGCCTGCGGGCGTCCCATCCGTGGCCACGTCATGTTCCTGGGCGGGCCGCTGCACTTCCTGCCCCAGCTGCGCGCCGCCTTCGAGCGGACCCTGGCGGACCAGGTCGACTCCTTCACCTGCCCCGACAACGCCCAGCTCTACGTCGCCATCGGCGCCGCCCTGCTCTCCTCGGGCGAGCCGACGCCGATCTCCGAGCTGTCCACCCGCCTGGCCACCCGCAAGGCCCTGTCCCTGGGCTCCTCCCGGATGCGTCCGCTGTTCAAGGACGCCGCCGAGCTGGAGGCCTTCCGCGAGCGGCACGCCCGCGCGCACATTGAGCGGGCCCACTGGCCGGTCCCTCGGAGCCTGCTCAGGAGGCGGACCCGAGCGCTGGGAGACCCGGACGACGCGCTCGACGGTGAGCTCGATGACGAGGGCCCCCGTGCGGCGTCGGCGTCGGGGAACGAGCGGGGGCGGGGAGTTCCGGGACGGTGACTGCTTCCTGGGGATCGACGCCGGCTCGACGACGATCAAGGCCGTGGTCCTGGACGGGCGCGGGCGGATCGTGTGGGAGCACTACGCCGGAAACGAGGGCGACCCGGTGACGGCCGCCGTGGAGATCCTGCGCCGCATCCACCGCGAGATGCCCGATGGCGTGCGGATCGTGCGCTCCTGCGTCACCGGTTACGGGGAGTCCCTGGTCAAGGCGGCGCTGCGCATCGACGAGGGCGTCGTTGAGACGATGGCGCACTACCGGGCGGCGGCCTACCTCAACCCCGGGGTCACCTCGGTCATCGACATCGGCGGCCAGGACATGAAGTACCTGCGCATCAAGGGCGACGCCATCGACTCCATCAGCGTCAACGAGGCCTGCTCGGCCGGCTGCGGCTCCTTCCTGCAGACCTTCGCCCGGTCCATGGGGCTGGAGATCGGTGAGTTCGCCGAGGCCGCCCTGCACGCCGAGCGGCCGGTGGACCTGGGCAGCCGCTGCACCGTGTTCATGAACTCCTCGGTCAAGCAGGCCCAGCGCGAGTCGGCCACGGTGGGGGAGATCAGTGCGGGCCTGTCCTACTCGGTGGTGCGCAACGCCCTGTACAAGGTCATCAAGCTCAAGGACGCCGACCAGCTCGGCGAACGGGTCTCGGTCCAGGGCGGCACCTTCCTCAATGACGCGGTGCTGCGGGCCTTCGAGCTGCTCACCGGCCGGGAGGTGGTGCGCCCCGACGTCGCCGGCCTCATGGGCTGCTTCGGTGCGGCCCTGAGCGCCCGGGCCTCCTACGATGGGGTGCCCTCGGGCCTCATGAGCCTGGGCGAGCTCTCCCGCTTCAGCCTGACCACCGAGACCGCCACCTGCAAGCTGTGCCAGAACCACTGCCAGCTGACCATCACCACCTTCAACGACGGTCAGCGCCACATCTCCGGCAACCGCTGCGAGCGGGGCGCCACCCAGGAGCGGCGCGCCACCAAGTCCGACCTGCCCAACCTCTACGACTACAAGTACAAGCGGGCCTTCTCCTACCGGCGCCTGCGCGAGGGCGCGGCCACGCGCGGGGACATCGGCATCCCCAGGGTGCTGGGCATGTACGAGAACTACCCCCTGTGGTTCACGGTGCTCACCTCGCTGGGCTTCCGCGTCATGATCTCGGGGCGCTCCAACCACGAGCTCTTCGAGTCCGGCATGGACACGATCCCCTCGGAGAACGTCTGCTACCCGGCCAAGCTCGCCCACGGGCACATCGAGGCCCTCATCGCCAAGGGCATCACGACGATCTGGTTCCCCTGCGTCTTCTACGAGCGCGAGCTCGTCCAGGGCGTCGCCGACCACTTCAACTGCCCGATCGTGGCCACCTACCCCGAGGTCATCCGCAACAACGTCGAGGCCGTACGCGACGGGCGGCCCCACGGTGGCGAGGGCGCCGACGGCGCTGAGGGAGGAGCAGGTTCCGGAGGCTCGGGCGTGCGAATGCTCTCCCCTTCCCTCAACCTGGCCGACCCCGCCACCCTGGCCGAACGGCTCGTCGAGGTCTTCGCCGACTGGGGACGTCACCCCTGCCCGAGGCGCGCCGGGTCCCGTAGCCGCGGGCTTCGCCGAGGACGCCGCCTTCAAGGCCGACGTGCGCGCCGAGGGCCGCCGCGCCCTGAGGTGGATGGAGGACAACGACCGCAAGGGGAATCGTCCTGGCCGGACGGCCCTACCACATCGACCCCGAGATCAACCACGGCGTCCCCGACGTCATCAACACCCTGGGACTGGCCGTCCTGTCCGAGGACTCCCTCCTGCCCGAGCCCGACACCGCAGCCACCGAGGTGCCGGAACCGGGTGTCTCCGAGACCGGCACCGGGCCGGTCGCCGGCGGATCCGACGTCGCGACCACCACGACCGCAGGGCGGGCCGGGAAGCCCAGGATCTCCGAGGAGACCGGGGATGCCGGTAAGCCCTGCCGGCCCGGGAAAGCTGAGTCGGGAGGGCGCCCCGCCAGACCGGCCAGGCCCAAGAAGCCCAAGAAGACCGACTGGGCCGCCATCGCCCGCCAGGCCGGCTCGTCACCCGGCACGGACCAGGCCCTCGACCCCGGGGACGGCGCCGAGCACGCCGTCGCCACCGGGGCGCTCAGCCGGGCTGTGGCCGCACTGCGCCGCCGGGTGGACGAGCTCCGCCCCGACCCGCAGGCGCCCGCCGACTGGTCCGACGTCACCGGCGTCGGCCTGCCCACTCCCAAGCCCGTGGCCACCCAGGGCGTCGCCAGACGCCTGCGGGTGCGCGACCAGTGGGCCTACCACTCGCGCCTCTACCAGGCCGCCGAGCTCGTCACCACCCGCGACGACCTCGAGCTCGTCCAGCTCAACTCGTTTGGCTGCGGCGTCGACGCCCTGACCACCGACCAGGTCCAGGAGATCCTGGAGTCCGCCGGAGGGGTCTACACGAGCCTCAAGATCGACGAGGTCTCCAACCTCGGCGCCGCCACCATCCGCCTGCGCTCCCTGGCCGCCGCCTCCGAGGCCCGTGCCGCGGAGAAGACGGCTCACGCCGAGGAGGCCGTCAGGGAGGCTTGCGACGAGGCCGATGGCACTGTCGACGATGCCGTCGAGATCGACACGACCGCTCCCGTCGATGAGCCCTCCGCGATGGCCGCCGCCCGGACCGTTGAGAAGACGGCCGACCGGAGCGAGGCGAGCGGCGCCGTCGGAGGGCGGGAGCTGCCGGGGGCCACTGGTCCGGTCTTCACCGAGGCCATGCGCGCCACCCACACCATCCTCATGCCCCAGATGAGCCCCGTGCACTTCCGGCCCCTCGAGCCGCTCATGCGGCGCCTTGGCTACAAGGTCGAGCTGCTTCAGTCCGCCACCCGTGACGACCTCGAGGTGGGCCTGCGCTACGTCAACAACGACGCCTGCTTCCCCGCCATCATGGTCATCGGCCAGCTCATCGGCGCCTTCACCGACGGCAGCCACGACCCCGACTCCTGCGTCGTGGCCATCTCCCAGACCGGCGGCATCTGCCGGGCCACCAACTACGCCGCCATGCTGCGCAAGGGCCTGCGCGAGGCCGGCTACCCGCAGGTGCCGGTCCTGGCGATCTCCCTGCAGGGCATCGAGTCCAACCCCGGATTCGACTGACCGCCACCATGGGCCTCAAGATGCTCCAGGGCATCATCATCGGCGACACCCTCAACACCTGCCTGCTGCGGGTGCGCCCCTACGAGGTGGTCGAAGGCTCCACCCAGGAGCTCGTCGATCGCTGGAACCGCATCATCGCCGAGTACTTCGAGCACAAGGGCCGCTGCCCCACCTGGGGCGGGCGCATCGGCTACCGCCGCCTCCTGCGCGAGATGGTCCGCGAGTTCAACGACCTGCCCCGCCGCGACGAGCCCCGGCGCCCACGTGTCGGCGTCGTCGGCGAGATCCTGGTGAAGTTCCAGCCCGACGCCAACAACCACGTCATCGACGTCATCGAGGCCGAGGGCTGCGAGGCGGCCGTCCCTGGGCTCCTGCCCTTCTTCCTGTCCGGGCTGGTAACTGCCCAGTGGGAGGCGGACGCCTACGGCATCGGCAAGGGGAGTGTGGCCAAGAAGAAGGCGGCCGTCTGGTTCATTGAGCAGCTCCAGGCCCCGGCCCGTGCCGCCCTGCGCGCCGCCGGCGGTACCTTCGATATCGAGCCCTCCACGGTCGAGCTGGCCCGCAAGGCCTCGACGGTGCTCTCCCTGGGCAACCAGGCCGGGGAGGGCTGGCTGCTCACCGGCGAGATGATCGAGCTCATCGAGCACGGCGTGCCCAACGTCGTGTGCTGCCAGCCCTTCGCCTGCCTGCCCAACCACGTGGTGGGCAAGGGCATGTTCCGCGAGGTCCGACGCCGTTACCCCCAGGCCAACATCGTGGCCATCGACTACGACCCCGGCGCCAGCGAGGTCAACCAGCTCAACCGCATCAAGCTCATGATCTCCACCGCCCTCATGGCGCAGGAGAGCATCGGGACCGATGCCTCAGCGGTCGGAGGCAAGCAGCAGACCCGCGCGACCGGTCGTGCTGTAGGTGAGGAGCTGCTGGCGGGACTCGGGCCGGTGGGCGACGGGACGCCGTCGTCCCCGGACGTTGCCGGGGCAGAACGCCGTCGTCAACGGAGTAGGGCCCTCAGCCGCTGAGGGAACCGGTGGGGGCTACTTCTTGGAGTTCTTGGCCGAGCCCTTGACCTGTGACTTGTCCCCCTGGGTGACGACGCAGCTGATCTTGCGGTCACCCTGGGCCCAGGTGCCGTCACTGGGCATGAGGTACTCGATCTGGTAGCTGGTCTGGCTGGACTCGATTCCGACGTACTTGGTGAAGTCCTCGCCCAGGCAGAAGCCCTGGCCCAGGGAGTCGAGTGCTTTTCCTTCGGGGAGCTTCTTGATGTCGTCGCCGAAGGTGCTCTGGGCGATGACCTCGTAGGTGTGCGCCTTGGAGCAGTCGACCACGGTGACCTCGCCGACTGCGTTCTTTCCGCCGGACTCCTTGCTCACGGTGTTGTAGCACTGCCCGACCTCGAGGTCCTTGGTGGCGGTGGTGATTTCCGAGGAGAACAGGCCGCAGGAGGTCAGCCCCATGGTGACAGCGGCTGCGACGGGGAGGGCGAGGAGTGAGGTCAGGGTGCGCATGACTCGAACCGTAACAGCCGGAATGGTGGGATTGTGCCGGTTTTCTGCGGGAATCTGACCACGGTCGGAAAGTCGGCTGAAAAATCCGGGATAAGGACCGGGTGGCGACATGAGACGGAGAAACGGAGAGTCGCCACCCGGCCGGAGTGGGAGGCGGGACGGTGTTCGCGAGACGTGGGAAAGAAGAAGTGGCTCTTCTCAGCCGGTGCTCCGCCTGTGCGCGGCCGTCCTGCTCGATGAGGACAGACTAGGAGTTCTTGATGGAATTGTTCAATGGTGTGTCATCCGGGTTCTGGGCGAAGCAGGTGAATGAGTGGTCCCCCTGGTCCCAGGAGGACTGCACGGGGGTGAGGGCCGCTACTTGGTACTTCTCGGCCGTGGAGGGAGATCCCACATAGCTCTCCAGCACCGGCGTGCAGACGGTGGAGATCTCCTCCGGGGTGTCCGCCTCGGTGTAGCTGGAGGCTGTGGACTGTCCGGTCCCGATCACCTCGTACTGATGGGGAGTGGAGCAGTCGACGACCTTCGCGCCCGTGGTGCCCGTCTCGCCGTGCTTGGTGCCGGTGACCATCTCGGTGACGCAGTTGCCGGTCTTGAGGTCGCTGATGTCCACGGTCTTGGCGTCGCCCTCTGCTCCGGTACTGGAGTCGGCTGAGGCGCTGGCCTCGGGAGCGGTCGAGGAGTCGTCATCGGAGTCCTTGGCCTCCTTGTCCTTGGGGGACTCCGTGGAGTCGGCCTCGGCTGAGGAGGAGGCGCGAGTGGAGGGGATGCTCACCGCATCCTCATCACAGGCGCTGAGGCTCAGGGCGAGAAGGAGCGCAGTCGGCAGGGCGATCAGGGGTGAGGCTTTCGTGAGCATGGTGCAATCGTGGCAGGGGCTGACGGCGTCGTCGATGGGGAGAGGTCCCTACGGATCGCCTGCCGTGGGGCAGAGGAGAGTATCAGAAAAACCCCGGAATCGCGGAGATTCCGGGGTGGCGGCGGAGGATGGGGGATTCGAACCCCCGAGGGCTTGCACCCAACACGCTTTCCAAGCGTGCGCCATAGGCCACTAGGCGAATCCTCCAGGCGCTCCACGCGGCGACACCACGTGCAACGAGAAAGGAATATATCGGACCGCCCATCCCCGGGGCCAGCCCGGGGCGGTGGGATCTGTCACGCGGGGCTGGTTGGGGCGGTTCGCAACCGGGGGCCGGATCGGGTAGTCTCTCGCTCGGCCCCTCGTGCGGCGTCATCCAGCGAATCCCCCAGGACCGGAAGGTAGCAAGGGTAAGCGGGCTCTGGCGGGTGCGCGAGGGGTCCCCATGTACCCGGGTGGAGGCCGGTCTGATGTGCACCGGTTGCCTGAGGGGATCAGGCCTCGACGGCGTCGACCTCCACCAGGCGGCCGGTGGCCAGTTCCAGGACGAAGCCGCGTACGGCATCGGTGCGGGGGATGAACGGCGAGGCCTTGATGCGGGCGATCGACTGGCGCACGCTGGCGGCCAGGTCGGTGAAGGCCCCCGGCGCCCAGGTCGGCCGCGCACCCGTCTCCTCCGCCAGGGCGCGGCACAGCTCCTCGTCGGAGAAGGAGAGCATGCCGCAGCCGGTGTGGTGGATGACGAGGATCTCCTCAGTGCCCATCAGCCGCTGGCTGATCGTCAGGGAGCGGATCGTGTCCTCGGTGACGAGGCCGCCGGCGTTGCGGATGACGTGCGCCTCGCCCGGGGCGAGCCCCAGGGCCGCGAAGACGTCCACGCGCGAGTCCATGCACGCGACGACGGCGACCTTCTGCGTGCCCTTGGCCGCCAGGCCGCCCCGGGCGAGGATCTCGGCTGAGTAGGTGGCATTGCGGGTGACAAGAGCCTCGGTGACGGGCATGGTTCCTCCGTTTCTCAGTCGGCGACGCACCGGCTCCCCCTATCGTGCCAGATAGGAGCCGACCCGCCCGGTGCCTCGCACGGGGTCGGCCCGGCCGATTAGGCTCGGGCCGTGACCACCGCTCTGTACCGCCGCTACCGCCCCGACACCTTCCAGGAGGTCATCGGGCAGGGACCACGTCACCGCTCCGCTCATGGCGGCGCTGCGGGCCGACCGCGTCACCCACGCCTACCTCTTCTCCGGGCCCACGCGGCTGCGGCAAGACGACGTCGGCGCGCATCCCTGGCCCGCTGCCTCAACTGCGCCCAGGCCCCCACCGACACCCCCTGCGGCACCTGCCCGTCCTGCCGGGACCTGGCCACCGGCGGCCCCGGCAGCCTCGACGTCGTCGAGATCGACGCCGCCAGCCACAACGGCGTCGACGACGCCCGCGACCTGCGCGAGCGCGCCGCCTTCGCCCCGGCCCGCGACCGCTACAAGATCTTCATCCTCGACGAGGCCCACATGGTCACCGCGCAGGGGCTTCAACGCGCTGCTCAAGCTCGTTGAGGAGCCGCCGGCGCACGTGAAGTTCATCTTCGCCACCACCGAGCCGGAGAAGGTCATCGGCACCATCCGCTCGCGCACCCACCACTACCCCTTCCGCCTCGTCCCGCCCGACGTCCTCGAGGGCTACCTCGGCCACCTGTGCCAGGCCGAGGGCGTCGAGATCGGCCCCGGCGTCTTCCCCCTCGTGGTGCGCGCCGGCGGTGGCTCCGTGCGCGACACCCTCTCCGTCATGGACCAGCTCATCGGCGGGGCGCACGACGGCGGCGTCGACTACCAGCGGGCGGTCGCCCTGCTGGGCTACACCGACACCACCATGCTCGACCAGTGCGTCGACGCCATCGCGGCATCCGACGGCGCCGGCGTCTTCCGGGTGGTTGACCGGGTCGTCTCCTCCGGGCACGACCCCCGCCGCTTCGTCGAGGACCTGCTGGCCCGGCTGCGTGACCTCCTCGTCATCGCCCTGGCCGGCTCCGAGGCCGGTGCGGCGCTCGGCTCCATGCCGGTTGATGAGCTCGAGCGCATGGACCTTCAGGCCCGCACCATGGGGGCCGCCGCCCTCTCCCGCGCCGCCGACACCACCGCCCAGGCCCTGACCGCCATGGTCGGCGCCACCTCCCCGCGCCTCCAGCTCGAGCTGCTCGTGGCCCGCCTGCTCATCCCGGCCGGCGGGGCCGCCAGGGCCGACGGTGGTGCAGCTGCTGGAGGCCCCGCCGGACCCGCTGGGAGCGCCGGACAGTCGGCCTCGCCCGCCCTTGGTGGTGCGGGTGCCGGTGCGGTCGGCGACGCTGCCGGTGCCGCGCCCGCCGGGTCCGGACGCGAGATGGCCGCCCAGATCGCCCGCCGGGCCTCCGCCGACGCCGCCGGCCGACGCGGGGGCCAGCGACCCGAGAACGCCGGGGGATCCGGGAGCACAGCACCTGCTGCGGCTCCTCAAGCATCCCAGCCCGACGTCGCTTGGGGAGCGGCCCCTGCCGCACCCTCGGCCGCGGCGGTGCCGGCCCCGCGACCGGCCGAACAGCCCTCACGTGGATCTGAGGCGGCCCAGTGCCCCGGCCGTCCCGAGCGCGCCAGCAGCCCCTCAGGCACCCCAGTCCGACGCCGGTTGGGGGACGGCCCCCGCCGCGCCCTCGGCCCGCTGCCCGGGGAGGCGCCGGCGCCGCCGGCGGTCCGGGCAGGGCCGAGGCGGCCGACGCAGAGATGATCCGCACCCGCTGGGAGGAGGTCCTCGAGGCGGCTAAGCGCTCGCGGCGCGCCACCTGGGCGCTCGTCGGTCCCAACTCCCGACCGGGCACCGTCTCCGGGGCGTCTTCACGCTGTTGTTCGCCGCCCCCGGCCTCGTGGGCGCTTTCGAGAACGGCGGGCACGGCCCCATCTTCTCCGCGGCCCTCCACCAGGCCCCTCGGCCTGCGTCTCGAGGTGCACGCCATCGTCGCCGGTGACGACGGGCCGGAAGGCCCAGGAGGCCCGGGAGGCTCAGGCGGCCCGCACGGTCCTGGAGGACCTGGCGGTGCGCCCACCGGGGCAGGAGAAGCGAGCGCTCCCGGTCGCGACGTCGGCCACACAACCGGTCTCGGCGGGTCGCAGGGCTCCTACGGCGGCGCCCCCGATGCAGGCCCGGGCGGAGCCGTCCCGCAAGCGAGAGCCTTCGACCTCGGCAGGCTCGGCCGCCGGTGGCGGGGCGGAGGACGCCAACGGCGCCGGGACGCACACCGGTGGCCAGGGTCCGGTCGAGGTTGCGGCGGCCCCGGTCGTCGGCAGTAGTGCTGCCAGCTCTGGCCACAGCGTCGGACGTGCGGGGTTGCACGGCTCCGCGAGTGCGCCAGTCGCCTCATCCGCTTCCGCGCCCCAGGCGCTCGCCACCCAAGACCCCACCAGTGCTGCCCACGACGGCCAGGCGGCGGGTCAGGGGGCAGCACAGCCGACCGACGTCGAGCCGGCCACCCGTCCCGAGGTGCACCGGCCCGCCTCCACCACCTGGGACGACGGCTCCCTCGATCCTCGAGCCCCCGCCCGAGGACGACTGGGGCGCCGATCCCACGCCGAGGACTCCGGATATGCCGGTGGGGCCATCAGTGCCGACGAGCCTACCGGGCCCCGCTCAGCCCACCGACCCCTGCGGGACCCCACCCGCCCCGGCCCCCGCCGTGCAGGAGACTGCGACCTCACCGGCGCCGCAGCCGGCTCCGGCCGGTGCCGATCCCGCCGCCCCCACCGAGTTCCAGGCGGTCTCCCCAGCCTCCCCGGCCGTCCCTGCTGACGCGCGCTCCCGGCGCCCGCCGCCCACGCGGCCCCGATGGCATCGACGGTTCCCGCCAGCCCCACCGATCCCGACGACGGCTGGGGGCCCGTCGCGATCCCCGGTGGCGGGTCAGCCCCGGCGCCGGCCTCAGCGCCCGCCTCCGCCGCGGGCAGTACCGACCCGGACGACGGCTGGGGGCCGGTCGCCGTCCCCGGAGGTGGAACCGTGCCCACCCAGTCAGCACCCGCCTCCGCGCCCTCGTCCCCGCCGCCCGCCGCCCCTGCCCTCCTCGGGAGCGCCCACGGCACCCGCGCCCACCGGCCCCCAGTCCGCTCCCGCTCCGGCCCCGACGTCGGCTCCTGCTGCCTCAGCCTCTCCCGCGCAGTCCCGCCCGCGCCCGCCGCGCAGGCGCCCGACGAGGCGCCCCTGGCCACCGTCCACCGTCTGCGCGCCCTGCCGGAGATTCCCGGCGGGGCCGCGTCGACTCCGGCGGCCCCCGCTCCCTCCAGCAGACGCCCTCCTCCCGTCCCCGCAGGCACCGGGGCCGGCAGCGCGCCGGTCGCCCCTGGCGCCCCGGTAACCACCGCCGGATCACCCGGCCTGGCCCCCGTCACCTGGGAGGGACGCCGTCGAGCCCCTTCAGCCCGGGCCCGGCCCCCGAGGAGCCCAGCGCCTCGAGCGCACCACCCGAGGACGAGTCCACCTGGGCGCCGTCGGGCATCGCCGGCTCGCGACTGGCCGCCGCCATGGCCGCCGCCCGCGCCGCCGCCCAGGACGCCGACACCGACTCCCTGGCCGACGACACCCCCAGCGAGGACGACCCCGACGCCGAGGACGCCGGCGTCGTCGGGCTCGAGGTCGTCAAGCGGATCCTCGGCGCCCAGGTCATCGAAGAGGTCACCGTGACCCAGGAAGGACGCTGACATGCCCGCCGTCTACGAAGGCGCCGTCCAGGACCTCATTGACGAGTTCGGCGAGCTGCCCGGCATCGGTCCCAAGTCCGCCCAGCGCATGGCCTTCCACGTCCTGGCTGCCGACTCGGCCGCCGTCGAGCGCCTCATCGAGGCCCTGCGCGCCGTCAAGGCCAAGGTCCGCTTCTGCGAGACCTGCGGCAACATCGCCGAGGCCCCCCAGTGCACCATCTGCCGCGACCCCCGCCGCGACCAGCGCGTCATCTGCGTCGTCGAGGAGCCCAAGGACGTCGTCGCCATCGAGCGCACCCGCGAGTACCGGGGGCTCTACCACGTGCTCGGTGGCGCCATCGACCCCATCAACGGGGTCGGCCCCGACGACCTGCGCGTGCGCGAGCTCTTCAGCCGCCTGGGGAGACGGCGAGGTCGAGGAGGTCATCCTGGCCACCGACCCCGACGTCGTCGGTGAGGCGACCGCCGCTTACCTCACCCGCATGCTGCGCACCATGGCCGTGCCCGTCTCACGGCTCGCCTCCGGCCTGCCCGTGGGTGCCGACCTGGAGTACGCCGATGAGGTCACCCTCGGGCGGGCCTTCGAGGGTCGACGTCGCGTCGAGGACTGACCGCCCCTCCTTCCGCCGAGCCGGGCACTCTTCGCCCACCCCGACGGAAAACGCTAGGGTCTACGCGAAACCCTGCCCGGCTCGATGGGAGGGTCAGGCCAGACGCACACCGCGCGGCAGCTTGCCGGCCGGCACGCGCAGACGCCTGCTGGCCGTCACGACGCCGCCGGCTCCCAGGGCCACGAGCGCCACGATGCTCGCGGGCCAGAAGACCAGGTGCTTGGCCAAGGGACCCCCGTCGTCACGGCTGCTGGAGGAGCTGTCGAGGGAGTCCTTCCGGTCCTCGCAGTAGTTGCGGACGACCCGCTCGGGCCGCGGGTTGCGCGTGATGTCGACGCCCTGCCCGGCCAGGGACAGGGAGGGAGGCCGGGTCTCCGAAGGAGGCCGAGGCCGGTTGCTGCGGCGCGTGGGCGGTCGCATCCCCCAGGGCCACGAAGGGGTTGGGGGCCAGCATCCACCAGATCCGGTCGGTGCGAGTGACGTCTTCGGTCGAGATCTCGGGCGCGGGCTTGCACACGAGCTTCTCGTCGGATGAGCCGTCGTAGTCCACCCTGTAGGTCACCACCGTCTGGGGGCTGGTCACCAGGGAGGCGGAGATGGCCGTGGCCAGGGGAGTCCCCACGGTCAGGGCGGCCACCACGAGGTAGGTCAGGACCGTCGAGGCCGAGGGGCGCGCCGTCAGTCCCGAGAAGCCCAGGCCGATGGCGCACACCGCCCCCAGTGTGAAGACGAGGATGACCAGGTGGGCGAGGAGCGCCTGCCAGTGCGAGCCTCCCGCGACCGTCAAGATGATGAGGAAGGGAGTGGCCACGCCCAGGAAGGCGATCGCCGCCGCCCAGGCCGCCAGCAGCTTGCCGACGACGATCTCCTGGCTGCGCAGCGCCGTGGCCTGCAGCAGCGCCAGGGTCGCGTCGGCCCGGTCGCCGTTGATGGACGTCGCCGACAGCGTGGGAGCGACGATGAGCCCGATCCCCAGCACGAAGCAGACGACCAGGTCATAGAGGGACAAGAGGTACTCCGTGCTGGAGCTGTCGGGCATCAGCACCTTGACGGTGATCACCAGCCCGCCGCACAGCAGGATGAGGACCGCCAGCCAGATCCCCAGCATGATGCGCCAGCGCGTGGCCCTCACCCGCTGACGCAGCTCGAGCACCATGATGGTGCGCACACCGGTCCAGGTCATCGGCGTTCTCCTTCCAGGGCCAGGTAGGTCTCCTCCAGGGTTCCGGACAGCGGGGCGAAGGAGACGACCTCCACCCCGGCCTCGACGGCCTCCCGCAGCAGATGGGCCGCTGCCGTGTCATCGGCGACCGGGACGCGCACGGCGCCGTCCTCCTCAGCCGTGACGGGCAGCTGCGTGGAGCGCGCCCACTCGCGCAGGCGCCCGGCGTCCAGTGCCCGCATCCGCCAGGTCCGCCGTACCGCGACCGGGGTTGCGGCGCCGGAACCCGCCTGGTCGGGTGCCGGAGCCCACCCCGACGGCGAGGCGACGGCGGTCCCGTGAGACATGAAGACGACGCCGTCGACCATCTCCTCCATCTCCGACAGGATGTGGCTGGAGAGCAGGATCGTGGTGCCGCCCGAGGCCAGGTCGCGCAGCAGGACACGCAGGTCGGCGCGCGAACGCGGGTCCATGCCGGCGGCCGGCTCGTCCAGGAGCAGGACCTTGGGGGCGTGGATGAGGGCGCGGGCCAGGCCCAGGCGCTGCTTCTGGCCGCGGGAGAGGACCCGGGAGGGCGTGCGCGCCATCTCATCGAGGTGGACGAGGGAGAGCATCTCCAGGGCTCGGGGGCGGGCGGCGTCGGCGTCCATGCCCTGGGCGGCGGCGAAGGTCAGGAGGATCTCGGTGCAGGTCAGGGAGTCCCAGGTGCCGAAGGCGTCGGGCATCCAGCCCACAGCGCGGTGAACCTCACGCGACTGGGTGACCGGGTCCAGGCCCGCTACCCGGATCGTCCCGGAGTCCGGGGCCAGAAGGCCCGCCAGCATGAGCAGCAGCGTGGTCTTACCGGCGCCGTTGGGGCCGACCAGGCCGGTGACGGCGCCACCGGGCACCGACATGTCCAGCTGGCGCACCGCCGGCGCCCGACCGAAGAAACGGGTGAGCTGTGAGACTTCAATGCTCATACAGGCAGGCTACGTTGTCGGCCGGGCTCGACGGGTGAAATTCCGGGGACGACGTGGGCGGCGGCGATGGTGCGCGCCCGAGCCCGCCTCGCTCCGACACTTCGACCGAATCTTCATAAACGACCCGGAGCCGCGTCGTTTAGCAAGATTCGGTCGAAGTGTGGGCTGCTCGCGCTGAGCGGCCGCGGGGTGTGGGGCGGCGCTGCGGTCCGCGGACTGGGCGCTGGGGACCACGTGATGTGCCGGCAACACGGCGCACCGTATGCTTGCCCCAGCCACGTCGTCGTGGGCGCCGCACGGCGACGGCTCCACCCCCGGAAGCCCCTGCCGGGACGCCCGCACCGGCGCGGAGCACCTGATGCTAGACACGCACTGATTCCAGGACCCGAGGAGCGCCCCATGGCACTGGTCGTCCAGAAGTACGGCGGCTCGTCCGTCAGCGACGTCGACGCGATGCGGCGCGTCGCACGGCGCATCGTCGCCACCCGCGAGGCCGGCAACACGGTTGTTGTCGTCGTCTCCGCGATGGGGGACACGACCGACGAGCTCCTCGACCAGGCCGCCGCCCTGACCACCGACGCCCCCGCCCGCGAGATGGACATCCTGCTGTCCGCCGGGGAGCGCATCTCCATGGCCCTGCTCGCCATGGCTGTCACCGAGCTCGGCGTGCCGGCACAGGCCTACACCGGTGCCCAGGCCGGTGTCCTCACCGACTCCAAGTACGGCAAGGCCTCCATCGTCGGGGTGCTGCCCGAGCGCGTGGCCCGCTCCATCCAGACCGGTGCGGTCGCCATCGTCGCCGGCTTCCAGGGCATCAACGAGGTCGAGGACACCACCACCCTGGGGCGCGGTGGCTCCGACACCACCGCCGTCGCCCTGGCCGCCGCCCTCAACGCCGACGTCTGCGAGATCTACACCGACGTCGACGGCCTGTTCACCGCCGACCCCCGCATCGTCCCCACCGCCAAGCGCATCGAGTCCCTCCAGCGAGGGAGACCCTGGAGCTGGCCGCCCACGGCGCCAAGATCCTCCACCTGCGCGCCGTGGAGTACGCCCGCCGCTTCGGGGTGCCGCTGCACGTGCGCTCCTCCTTCTCCGACAAGACCGGGACCTGGATCTACGACGGTCGCCGCGAGGGCGCCTTCGTGCCCTCGGTCGTGGCCGCCCAGCTCGACGACGTCGTCGCCGCCGACACCGACAGCGCGCCCAGCGCCCCCAGTGCCGCGAGCCCTGGAGACCGCCGATGAGTCCGCGGAGCCGCCCCGGCCCTCGTCCTCAGACCCCGCCGGGCTCGACGACGGGCCCTCGGCCAGCGTCGTCGACACCGCGCACCGCAATGCCATCGCCGCACGGGCCCAGGCCCGCCCCGCCCGAACGCCAAGGAGGACCACGTGGAAGCCCCCGTCATCTCCGGAATCGCCCACGACCGCAGCCAGGACAAGATCACGCTCGTGGGCGTGCCCGACGTCCCGGCGCCGCCGCCCGCATCTTCGCGATCGTGGCCGGCACCGACGCCAACATCGACATGATCGTCCAGGACGTCTCCGCCGAGGGGACCGGGCCTGACCAACATCTCCTTCACCTGCCCCTGACGGCGACTCCGCCACCGCCCGCGAGGCCCTCGAGGCCGCCCGCGAGAGCTGGGCTTCCAGCCTGCACTTCAACCCCGACATCGGCATCCTGTCCCTGGTGGGGGCCGGGTATGCGCTCCAACCCGGGGGTCTCGGCGCGCCTGTTCGGCTCGCTGAGCGAGGCCGGGGTCAACATCCACATGATCTCCACCTCCGAGATCCGCATCTCGGTGGTGGTCGACGACGCCGTACTCGACGAGGCCGTGCGCGCCGTCCACCTCCGCCTTCGGCCTCGACGCCCAGGCCGCCGAGGCGGTCGTCTACGGAGGACCGGACGATGAGCAATCCCGTGAACACCTACACCGGAGTGGCTCGACGGCGTCTGCGTCGCCGTCGTGGGGGCCACCGGCCAGGTCGGCCGCGTCATGCGCGCCATGCTGGCCGAGCGCGACTTCCCGCCCGCTCGGTGCGCTTCTTCTCCTCGGCCCGCAGCGCCGGGACCGTCGTGGACTTCCGCGGCGCCCAGGTCGAGGTCGAGGACGTCGCCACCGCTGACCTGGCCGGCATCGACGTCGCCATCTTCTCCGCCGGGGGAGCGGCCTCGCGCGAGCACGCCCCCCGCTTCGCCGCGGCCGGGGCCGTCGTCGTCGACAACTCCTCGGCCTGGCGCAAGGACCCCGAGGTGCCGCTCGTGGTCAGCGAGGTCAACCCGCACGCGCTGCGTGAGCGCCCCAAGGGCATCATCGCCAACCCCAACTGCACCACCATGGCGGCCATGCCGGCCCTCAAGGTGCTGCACGAGGAGGCCGGGCTCATCCGCCTCATCGTCTCCACCTACCAGGCCGTCTCCGGCTCGGGGCGGGCCGGGGTGGCCGAGCTGGCCGGGCAGGTGCGCGCCGTCGTGAACGAGGACATGGAGGGCCTGGCCCTGGACGGGCGGGCCGTCGAGTTCCCCGCGCCGGAGGTCTACGTCGACACCATCGCCTTCAACGCCGTGGCCTGGGCCGGGAACGACGCCGGTGACGGCTCCGGTGAGACCGACGAGGAGCAGAAGCTGCGCAACGAGTCCCGCAAGATCCTGGGGATCCCGGACCTGCTGGTCTCCGGCACCTGCGTGCGCATCCCGGTGTTCTCCGGCCACGGGCTCAGCATCAACGCCGAGTTCGAGCGCGAGATCAGCGTCGAGCGCGCCCGCGAGCTGCTGGAGGCGGCGCCCGGCGTCACCTACGAGGACGTGCCCAGCCCCCTCAAGGGCGCCGGCCGCGACGGCACCTTCGTGGGGCGCCTGCGCGCCGACCAGGCCTTCGCGCCGGGCCACGGCCTGCAGTTCTTCGCCGTGGGGGACAACCTGCGCAAGGGCGCGGCCCTCAACGCCGTCGAGCTGGCCGAGCTGGTGGCCGCCGAGCTGCGGGGCTGACTGGGTTTTTCCTTCTTCGCCGAGCCGGGCACTTTTCGCGTGAGGCGACCGTTCTTCGGTCGGGCCGCGCGAGAAGTGCCCGGCTCGCTTATTGCTCGGTGGGCGACGGCGTCGCCGCGAGCCGGTGGATGTTGAAGAACTGAACCGTGACTGCGGTGGCGACGATCGGCACGGGGACGACTGCGACGGAGTAGCGCACGGCGTCCTCGAGGCCATCCGTCACGACGTAGCCGATGAGCACGGAGACGAGGCAGGTGAGGGGAACGATCGGGGACACCGCGGTGAGCAGGGTGATGACGGCGCCGCAGAGGAAGTAGACAGCCGCGTCGAGCAGGATTCCCGCGTGCAGGGAAGTGAATACCTCGGGACGTGACACGAGCGGCAAGGAGAACACGATCCCGAGCAGGAAGCCGAGGACGGACATGGTGGCCAGGGATGTTGTGGGTGCCTCGCTTTGTATGAGGCGCCGGTGCCAGCCGCCTTGAGTCAGGCATGTGGCAACAGCGGTGCCGAACATGATGCCGGACAGTGCCCACAGAGTTGGCGCGGCTTGGGAGAGGTGAATGTCGATGTGCTCCTCGACGGTCGCTGGCAGGTCTACTGCCGTGGTTGCGATGACGGCGAAGATGGCGCCGGACATTCCTTGAGTGCGGCACGACCTCCGTGAGAGGAACCCGAGGAGCGCGGCGGATATGGCGATGACCGTCAGCATGAGCCCGATTGTGTCAGTGTCGTGCCGGCCTGCAGCCCGGGCGTCCAGCAGGCTGAGGACGATGGTGATGGAGGCGAGAGCCGCCGCCGGTGCGTAGCTGCTCAAAGGGACAGGGAACCAGAATCACTCACGATGTCTCCTTCGGTGACGTCGTGGGGGCGTCGGCAGGAGCTGCGGAGTCAGCGGTGCTGGCGTCGGAATCCTCGGTCTCCTGCGGTGGGAGATCGTGCAGGACGAACAGAGGGCTGACGCTCACCAGCACCAGGACGAACAGGATGGAAACGGTGCCGGTGGTGGAAACGCACTGTGCTCGTTGACGCCGTGGAACCAGACGACGGCAGCCAAGCAGATGATCGTCGCCGACGGAGAGACGGCCGCCAACAGGGTAATGAATACCCCCGCGGCGAACCAGAAGACCAGGGTTCTCTGGATGGTGGGGGCGTCAGCATTCTCGGCCTGGACAAATATCGTGTTTGGAGGGCTGAAAAGAACGAGGACGACGCCAATTCCGATGAGTGCCTCAGTCAGCCGTGCGGGGTGGAGGATGTACCTCACCCGGATACTCGCGAGAGAGTCGAGCGTACGTGCTCTCTTGCGACGAAAGCGAGCGCTGCTCCCAGAAGCAAACCGGCGGTGAACCATAGAGGCCTGGCGGCGTCTTCGAAATACGCCAGCGTGCCTCCGTCGGAATCTTTCAGGACACTCAGGATCAGCAGGGTTGCTCCTGAAGCCGCCAGGCTGGGCGGGTGATTCCATATCACCAGAGGGAAAACAAACAGGATAGCGGCGAAGAGGACGGAGTCTCAACCTGGGAGGATCTGTCAGGCGTGCATCCGAGGGTAGGGGCGAACATCGAATTGAGGATTACCGTGAGCGCCATGGCGATGGGGCGCAGCTGCTGAAAAGAGACCTCATTCTTCATGGGTGTCCTTGTTCTGTGGTGAGATCTGGGCTTCGTGGATTGGCTCGACGTGATTGGCCGTGGCTTCTTGTAGTGGTACATGCTGAACAGCCCCGCTGTGGCGGAGATGGCGAGAAGAGGGATGGGGAGAGTCTCGACCAGGTAGCTCCTCGCCGCATCTGCGTCGTCGAACGTGTAGTAGCGGCCGATGGTGATAGCCAGGTAGATCAACGAGACGGGGGGCGCTATGCCGGCGAGCGAGGTCATTGCGAAACCGCAAAAGAAAGCAGTGATAGCTGCTCCGAGATCTCCGGATGAGGCCCATAAGCGTGGATATGATGCGCTGACAAGAGGTGCGGACGCTAGGGTACTGACAAGTATCACTACCGCAATCTTATCAAGAATCAGGCCCTTGATGCCGAGAGACGAGCGATGCTTGCTCATGCGGTTGATGGCGGTGCATGTTGCTACGGCGGATCCGCACATGATGCCAGACAGTACCCACAAGGTTGGAGAGATTCTTGAAAGGTCGTCTTGGCCGTACTCACTGCTTGTTGGTATCTTCTCGCCAATGAGGGCGGTGATGGTGAATACTGCGCTTGCGGCCCCTTGTGCTTGCGGGGAATTCCATGCGGCCACCCCTGTAGAGATCATCCAGAAAATAAGGATGACAATGGTTGTGGGTAAGTCGAATGACGTGGATTCGGTGTCGAGCCCGTATATCTCTGTGAGTGCAATGACGGTGAAGGCGCTGATGATGACGGCCGCCGGTATGTGCAGCGGCTGAAACGGCTTGTCCTCGTTCATGTGGCGATGCTGCTCTTCTCAAGGGTTGGGAGGAGCCGGGCGTGTTGCCGGGGTGCGGCGGCACAGTGACTCGATCCGGCTGGTGCGTCGTCGGGAAGTGTAGTGAAGAAAATCGTCCGTGTCGGCGGTTGGGATCCGCCGAATAGCGGTATGTGGTGATGTCAGGACGGCTGTCCGTGTTGGCGCACGAGGGGAGAGGGGCAGGTGCCTCTGGAGCGTGAGGGGCAGCGCCGTCGTCGGGCTGAGCCGAGGGAGGAGGGACTGGGCTGCCCAGCTCGGTTACTGTGTGGGTGGACGGTGACGGTCCGACCTGACTCGTGACACCTTAGTGCCCTGGGGACTGTAGGGATTTGAGGATGCTGGCTGCGGTTGGGGGATTTGGGGTTAGCAGTGATCTTGGCGACCGTTGAGGTTGATGGTGACGTCCTGGAGGGGCTTGAGGGTACGGATGATGCGTTTGATGCTGATCCCGGTGGTCCTGAGGTGCCGGGCGACGGCCAGGGCGGCCATGACCACGGTCAGGTGCGCCCCTGATGGCATCGCGGTGTGGTGGAAGACGGGGCGGGCCTCAGGTCGTGCTTGCTCATCCGGAAAGACTGCTCGACGTGCCACAGCTCGTGATACGAGGAGACGACCTCACCGGCGCCCATCAGATGCGCGGGAATGTTGGTGACATACCCTTGAGCCCCACCAGCGACCTGGGCCCGGGCCAGGGACGCCTCATCCAGGGTGGCGTCACCGGCGTGGGTGGTGACGAACCCGGTGCCCTTGGGACGCTTCTCACCGGCGACGACGGCCCGGGCCCGGTTGGCCTGAGCGGTCAGGGTCCGAGTGTCCCTGGCGGCGCGCTTCTGGAGTAGGCCCACACCGCCCGCCACGACCCCGGGTGAGTGTCCGTCCCAGACGGCTCACGACGCTTGCTGACGTCCCGCTCTGCTCTGCGAGCCCCTCCTGGGGTGATGGTGTCACGACCTGGCCGTCGGTGAAGGCGTCACCGGCCCAGTGGAAGTGGGCCTCAAGATCCCCTGGGGCGCGGACCTGGCGGGCCCCGACAATGAACCGCAACCGGGCGTCATCCAGGGCCGCCAGGTTGGTCGCTGAGAGCATGCCGGCATCAGCGACGATGACGAGCTCCCTCATCACCGTGAGCGGCCTCGAAAGGCCTCCACCACCGGGATGATCGTGGTGGTCTCGGCCTACTTCCTTCCCAGCACCCGATTCTCAGGAGGAAAACCACGGCGGTCGACCAGCAGGCCGACAATGACCTGAGGATCGACCCTCCGCCTTTTGGAGTAACCCACCCGCCGCAGGTCGTCCTCCCCTCGGCCTCGAAATAGAGCGTGGTGACGTCGTACAGGCACAGGGCCAGACCGGACGTGTTGGTGACGTGCTCGAACAAGGCGTTTGAGAGGCTCTCGCGGTAGCCCCGCTCCTGAGCACGGGCCAGGGAGCGGAACAAGGTCCGCACGCTGACCGACTCCAGGCCCAGATCACCCAGCACCCGGGGCACCTGGGCCTTGGAGGACGGCTCGACCAGACGCGCCAGAACCATCTGCTCAAAGGCCCGATCACCCCAGTGGCGTCACCCAGCCCCAGACGCCTGTAGGCGCCGTGCAGGACCTCCCACAACAACCTCGAGTGCTTGGACTCCACCGTGGTAGTAGCCAGGCCGGTGCGTCCCGGTGCCAGCTCCAGGGACTCCAAGTCCAGCAGCCCCTGCCCCTGCCAGGCGGCGATCTTCTGCCGACCGGCCTCCAGCAGGACCTCCAGCTCCGTCTCGTCGTGGGCTGACCCCAGGTGCTCCACGATCCGGCGCACCATGGTCCTTGGACACGATCTGAACGGCCGTGGCCCCGAGGCTGTCTTAACCTTGCGCACAAACGGGCTCACACCAGCCCACCATACGGGCTTTTAGTGCCCCACCACCAGACCCCCAACACCGCAATACCAACGAAAACTCACGCCGAGTCACCAAAAACCCACCAAGCTGTCACCAGTCAGGCCCGAGAGGCGGAGTGTGCTCTCACCGACCCGAGTCGGGTGCCTCCAGAAGGCGGTCGATGCGCTCGCTCAGCTCGCTGACCTGCTGCTGCAGGGCTGCCACCTGCGCCTGCGTGGCGGCCTCCTGCTCGGCGTTCTCCTCATCGACCAGCGAGACGATCCATGAGGCCAGGGTCGCCGTGACGACGCCGGCGAGCGCCACCCCGCCGATCATGAGCAGCGCCGCGATGAAACGCCCCTCCCTGGAGACTGGGAAGGTGTCGCCGTAGCCGACGGTGGTGAACGTCGTCAGCGCCCACCACAGGGCCTGGCCGAAGGTCCGGATCGAGGAGCCCGGCTCATGACGCTCCGCATCCAGCGAGGCCAGTGCCGAGGTGAAGATGAGCAGCGCGGCGCTGCCGACCGTGTACAGGGTGATGCGCCCGCGCAACGCGGTGCCGGCGCTGCGCTGCATGATGCTCACGAGCGTCACCAGGCGCAGGAGTCGCAGCGGCCGCAGGAACGGCAGAACGATGATCGCCAGGTCGGGTAGGTGGCGGAGGAACCAGTGGCCCCGGCTCGGCGCCAGTGCCAGGCGGACAAGATAGTCGACGCCGAACAGTGCCCACACGGCGTCGATCACGAGCTCGGCCGCGTTCTTGGTCCCGCCCTGCGCGTTGGTGAGCACCTCCAGGGCGTAGGCGCCCAGGAAGACGACGGCGGCGCCGGTCAACGGCCACTCGGTGGCCCGCTCCCACGCCCGCAGCCGAGTGCCCGGGCTGATGTCAATCGGCATGCTCCGATGGTAGACGGCGCTTGGGACAGGGTCATGCTGACCTCACCGGTGGGGACATTTCTGTGCGGCTGGGGGCATTCGACGCCGTCGGGGACCGGTTGTGGTCAGGGTCTGCATCGTGATGCGGGTGGATGGTGAGCTGGCTTCCGTGCGGGCTCCAAGATTGGCTCGGGCTCCGAGGTCGGTGCAGGGGCCTCCTCCTGCTCGGGTGGAGTGCGCCCTGGAACCTGACAGCATGGGCTACTCGGACTGCTCCTCCTTGTACTCGGGTGGGGTGCGCACCAGTTGGGCGGCCCGCCAGACCTCGTCGAGCCGGGCCTCGACTCGGGTGCGGGCGTCGTCGAGCCGTGAGGGCCTCGCCGTCAGGCTGAGCCGCGGGATGAGGACCGGCCGCCCGGCTTGGCGCCTCCGGTGGGTGGGGCGTAGGCGGCCTGTACCTTCACGCGACCCCAGCGCGTGGGAACCTCCTGAATGCTGAGGTTGTTGCGCCCAGAAGGCAGAGGAAGGGCGAAGGACTCCAGATTCGCGACCGCTATGCCCTGCAGCGTCATGCGCACCGCACTCGCCCGCCTGCGCACAGCGGCGCGTGTCAGTGCCAGGAGCAGTCCGACGATAAGGAGGATCATGCCGCCGGCGGCCTCATCCTCCAGTCCTTGGGCGAATTCGCTGTAGATCAGGGGACGCGGGGTGGTCAGCACGATGATAGGGGAGGCCACCAGCAGCATGCCCGCGAGCATCGCCCACACCATCCCCATGACTCGCCTGGCGGGATTCTGCGCGACATGAAGGAACCGTGACGACGCGATATCTCGATGGGTCACTGTCGCGTTCTTGGGCAGCCACCGGTCGCCGCCCTTGAAGCAGGAGATCACCCCGAGGGTGAGGCCGGTCAGCACGACTCCGAAGACGGTTGTGATGCCGATCAGGACGGATAAGGATTGCATCGCCAGATCCCCGTCATTGTTGGCGATGGCTTCGTCCAGGGAACCCAGGGCGAAGGCGGCCAGGAGTAGGGCAGTCGGGTAGAGGAGCGCGATGCCGACGGTGGCCAGAGCGCACAGGCACCCGAGCACCTTGGTCTTCGTGGTGGGGCGGGTGCGGATGTGAGATCGCCATGGGTGCCCTCCTGAAAACTGTCGGCGGGTCGGTTGCTGCCGGCGGTCAAGTCTCGCGGCGGGCTTCCTCGCCCATGGGGACCGTTCACCCTGTATGGGCGCTTTCGACGCCGTCAGGGGACATTTCTGTGCGGCTGGGCGGCTCGCGCGCTCGGGGACCGGAACTCGGTCAAGTCCCTGGACGCGCAGGACGTCCCCGGCCGTCTTGGAAGGCGGGGCGGGCGGGCTCAGGTGAGCAGGACCTTCAGGACAGCAGGTGCGGCGAAGCGGCGAGGCTGCGAGCCGGTCTCGACGACGTCGAGCACCCCGATGTCGGTCAGCTGGGCAACCAGGCCGTTAGCTCTCCCGTACGAGACGCCGAGGGCTGCCTCGACCTTGCGCACCGTGAAGCTCGGATTCGCGACCGCGAAGTCGACGAGGTCAGGGCGTGAGCGGACCGCAGGCTGGAGGCGCGCACCGTCTCCTTGAGGCTCTGGTGGGCAGCGGCCAGCGCGAGCATCTGGTGGCGCGTACTGGTGGCCGCCGCGGCCAGTCCCTGGGAGAAGAAGGCCAGGAAGGTGTCCCAGTCGCCGTGGGTGCTGACTCGCAGCAACGCGTCGTAGTACTCGGCGCGACGCTCCTCGAACCACGGCGAGACCGTCAGCGTGGGTTCGCTGAGAACACCCGAGCTCAGGAGGGTGAGCACGATGAGGAACCTCCCCAGGCGCCCGTTGCCGTCCCGGAAGGGGTGAAGGGTCTCGAACTGGTAGTGGGCCATGCCCGCGGCGATGATCAGGGTCGATGTCTCCCGTGTGGTCCCTGATGCAGCCAGTCGACGAGGGGCTCGCACGCCGGCGCGAAGGCGGTCCCCGGGCGGTGCAGGGACGAACCGGGACGCATGGACCGGGGCCGCGCTGTGCGCACCGGGGCGGCGGCCGATCATGACCTGGGTGTCTCGCAGGCGACCTGAGGTCGACTCGAGTGGAGTCCCCCGCATGAGCTCGCCTTGAAGGTCCTCGATGAGTGACAGGGTGATGGGGCGCCCCTCCTGCGCCCACAGGAAACCGCTGTTGGCCATGCGGACGTAGTTGAGGATCTCCGTCATCTCGGCGGTCGCGGGGGCGTCGTCGTCGGCGGTGAGCACCTCGCGCAGGGGGGCGTATGTCCCCTCCAAGGCCGACGTCGACTGAGCCTCGCGCCGTAGGGCGGGGGTTCGCAGCAGAGGGGTTCGGCAGCTGTTGGGCTGTGGCGTCGAGGGCGGCCAGTGCACGGCCGGCTGCTGCCACCATGCGGTAGGTGCCTCCGCTGAGGGGCGGCTCGTCGGAGCCGAGTGGCGTGGGGATGAAGGCCTTGTGCTGCCAGCTGCCGGTCACCGGGTCGGGAGCCGGTGATGTCGACCAGTTTTCCCATGGTGTCGTCGACGAACATGCTCACGTCCATGATGTCAGTTTAATGATGGCTGTATGACATCCAAAGAGGGAAGATTGCATACATTGGCGACTTTGTCGAACATTTTGGGTGGGTTCTGTGTCTCGAAACCGCCATGTGGGGTGGATGTCGGCGATTGTGGCTGTGGGGGCGTTTGCTGCGGGTGGGGGCGTTCGACGTCGTCGGGGACGTTTCTGTGCGGCCGGGGGCAGTCCTCGCGTCCGGGGACCGCCCCCGGCCGCACTAAAGCATACGTTACGTGGTGGAGCCGTCACTCGTTGGAACGGTGTTGTCTGTTTGGGGCTGGTCGGTGTCAGCGTCTGCGTCGGGCTGCCGTGGCTGGTGAGCCGGATTCGTCTCGGCCTCCGATGTCGGGGCATCGGAGGCCTCCTCCTGCTCGGTTGAGGTTCGTATCAGCTGGCTGGCGCGCCAGACCTCGTCGAGCCGGGCCTCGACCCGGGAGCGGGTGTCGTCGAGCCGTGAGGCTTCACCGTCAGGCCAAGGCGCGGGATGATGACCGATCGCCCCGGCTCGGTCTGCTCCGGTGGGTGGAGCGTAGATGGCTTTGCACTCACGCGACCAAGCGTGCCGGAACCTCCTGGATGTTGAGGTTGCCACGGCTGGAAGGCAGGGGGAGGGAGAAGGACTTCGGGTCCGGCAACCGCCATACCGTACGACCTCAGGCGCACGGCGCTTGCCCGCCGGCGTGCGGCGGCATACACCGTGCCAATGAAGAGCATGATGATCAGAAGGGACACGCCCCAGGTGGCCCCATCGACCAGCTCTGGGTGGATTCGCTGTAGATCAGGGGTGTGGACGGCTATCACGAGGGACGGGGAAGCCACCAGCAGCGCTCCCGCGAGCATCGCCCATAGCATGCCCACGGCGCGGCTGTTGGGGTCCTGGGCGACATGAAGGAACCGTGCCGACGCGATATCTTGATGGCTCACTGTCGTGCCTTTGGCTAACCACTGGTCCGTGCCCGTGAAGCAGAAGGTCGCCCCGAAGGTGATGGCCGTCAGTACGAAGCTGTAGATGGCCGGTATCACCCCTACCATAGTCGCGGCGTTGGCTACCGATTCGTTGTCCTCCGGGTATGCGACGGCTTCGTCCAGGGAACCCAGGGCGAAGGCGGCCAGGACTAGGGCGGTCGGGTAGAGGAGCGCGATGCCGGCGGCGGCCAGAGCACCCAGGCATCCGAGTACCTTGATGCCGGTGGTGGGGCAGGTGCGGATGTAGATCGCCATGGTTCCCCTCCTGAAAGCTGATGGCAGGTCGGTTGCTGCCAGCGAGTCAAGTCTGCGGGCAGTGGCATCCCTGCCCATGGGGACCATTCACCCTGGTTGGGGGTATTCGACGCCGTCGGGGACATCCTCCCAGTGAGGGGACGGGATTGCAGTCGGTGGGTTCTGGGGCGGTGTGCACCCGGCTGCGTGGAATGTCCCTGGCTAGGAGGGGTGGGGTCAGGTGGTGTTTGCACCGTCGATGATGTCGTTGAGTTTCTCCAGTTGGGTCTGTCCGTTCAAGACGATGCGGGGTCGGCGGTTGAGGCGGTCCTGGATGGCTTGGACCTGGGTGCCGGTGACATCGGTGAAGCTGGTGCCTTGGGGAGGTACTCGTGATCAGGCGGTTGGTGTTCTCGTTGGTGGGGCGCTGCCAGGGCTGTGGGGGTCGGCGAAGTAGACCGATGTCGGTGGCGGCGGTGAAGTCGGCGTGCCGGGCCATCTCGCTTCCCTGGTCCCAGGTGATCGAGGCCCTTACGGCTCGGGGCAGGTCAGCGACCATGGTCTGCAAAGGCAGGTGGTGACGGTCTGGGAGTCGTGGCCGGCGCCCAGGCGGTGTGAGCGAGCACGAAGCGGCTGGTGTGCTCCACCAGGGTGATCAGGGCGCTGCTGCCCGCCGGCGCCGATGACCAGGTCGCCCTCCCAGTGACCCGGCACGGCCCGGTCGGCGGCCTGGGGCGGGCGCACACTGATCTGGGCCCCTCGATCCAGGGACGCCTGGATCTGCGGGGCAGGCTGGCCAGCGGTGAGCGGGGCAGGCGCCGGGTGCGTCCCGAGCGCAGGGCCTGTCCACCCGCAGCTGCTGGCGCAGGCTCCCCGGCGCCCTGGACGTGAGGGCCTGGTAGATCTGTTCATGGGATATGCGCATGGACTCATTGTCGCGGTGGGCCCAGCGCAGGCGCGCGCTGATCTCGGCGGGGGCTGGCCCCGTCCTCGAGCAGGGCCACCACCTCGGCACGCAGGACCTCGATCGGCGTCCAGCCTCCTGGTCTTGGGGCGGGCCAGGCGCTCCTGGGCCGCCGCCGAGCTCCTGGGCCCGGTAGACCCCGTCCGGGCCGGTGTTGCAGGCGATCTCCCGCCAGACGATCTGACGGCACCGTCCCAGAAAGCGGGCGATGGCCCGGCCGACTCCCCGCGGGCCCGACCCTGAGCGATCAGGGACCCGCTCGGCGTCGCTGACGCGCTGCCCGCGCCCGACCCGCCCGGCGCGGGCCGACGCCGACCAGTCCTCACGCCCCTGCCGCCCCGACGAGCGTCTTGATGAGCGTCCTGATGCTGTTGCGCGTCCTCCACGGCCTGATCGTGCCAGTATCGCCTGGCGGTATCCCGGGTCACCCCGGCCTCGGCTCCCGCCCGGTCAGGGGACGCTCCGGCCAGGACGGCCTGGACGACCTTGGCGCGTCTGGCCTGGTCAGCCTCGAGCGTGCCGCCCCTTGAGCCGCGCACCAGCTCCACCCCGCCGCCTGGCACCACCGGCTCACCGTCCCACGCCGGTACCCCAGGAACCCGCCCCACCGCCGAAGCGCCGACTCACCAGCCACCACACGCGCCACCGCATCACGACGCACATCCTGACCAACCCCTGTCCCAGACACAAAACACCCCTCCCACGAGCGGTGCATCCACCACCAGACCCCACCCGTTCCATTGCCACCGCGTCAGTGCGACCCAGTGCGCGCGCGCGCGAGCCCGCCGGCCAGGGAACGCCCAGCCGAAGGTCCCAATCGGCATGGAGAAGTACACCGCATAGCACATGGCGAGGACTGCGGCGGCCAGGACATCGAGCCACAGCGGGATCGCGTCGGTCGTCGCGGCCAGCGGCAGGCCGGTGCCACCGATGAGCAGGCCTCCGATGATGCCCGCACGCACGGCCAGGATCGTCAGCGCTGCGTCCGTCAGTCGTGCCAGGCCCATGTCGTGGCGGCGCTCGGCGATCTCAATGGCGCCGTTGAGGACCTGGGGACCGGGCACGAGCACCATTCCCGGGCACACGGCCACGAGCCGAGCCGTGCCGGTCCAGCCGAGGTGGACGGCGAGTGCGCCGGCCAGACCGCCGATGAGGGCAGCGGCAAAGGTCTGGGTGACTGCCGTCGTCCGCTCTGCCAATGCGTGCCGCGCGAGGCCGCCTGCCCCGCCGCGGCGAGGCGAGGGCGACTGACGGTGTGTGGTGCGCCCCGAAGATGAGGGCGAGCAGGCTCGCACCGAGGCCCGCCGCCAGGGCGAACATCCAGGTAGGGCTGGAGGGCTGGGCCTCCGCCTTCTCCAGCAGGTCCTCCAGCTCGTCGAGGCTCAGTGAACCGATGGCACTCAGACGGCGCTGGATGAGCACGTCGCGCGTCCCATGTGCACCGCCACAGGGCGAATGGCTTGGACCGCGGCTACGGCCCCATCGGCGTCGGCGAGCGTGACCTGTGACCAGGTGGGCAGCAACGAAACGGTGCCCAGCAGCTCGTTGAGCCGTTCAACGAGTGGCTACCGCGGCGTGGGTGGACTGGCCTGAGTCCAGGAGCAGAGCGGCGGTCCGGGCGGTGAGCTCGGCCGCGCGCCGTCCTTTTGCTCCCTTCAGCCGGCGGCTCAGGCCTTGACTTCGGGGTAGACCGGCGGCCACATGGCGTCCTGGACCGCCTGGATGAGATTGTCGTGCTGGATGGTGGCGACGCCGTCGGCCTCGGCCTGGCGGGCGACGGCGACGGCGACCGTCGCCGAGGAGGCGCAGGTTCTCCACCGGAGGCAGGAGGGACGCACCCGGGTTGGTGGGATCGACCTGGCTCGCCACCGCCTGCGCGGCGGCGAGCAGCATGCCGTCGGTCACCCGGCTCGCCCCGGAAACGATGACCCCCAGGCCCAGACCCGGGTAGAGCAGCGCGTTGTTGCCCTGCCCGATCGTGAACGTGGTCCCCTCGTACTCGAAGGGCTCCACCGGGATGCCGGTGGCGACCAGCGCCTGCCGTCGGACCAGGTGATGACGTCGGCAGGCATGGCCTCGATCCGCTCGGTGGGGTTGGACAGCGGCGGGACGATGGGCGCCTCGACGCCGCTGCTCATCTCCCTCGATGACCTCCCGGGTGAAGGCCCCGTGGTCTGTGGAGGTACCGATGAGAACCGGTGGACCCGCCGCACCGTCTCCAGCAGACCGATCCGCCATGCTCGCGCCTCCAGTCGAGACCCCGAGGCCGGCCGCGCGTAGGCCTGCTGGTAGTCGGGCAGATCCTTCATGTCATCGGTGACCAGGCCCTCCCGGTCGATGAGCCAGATGCGTGAGCGCGCCTCGTCCGGGCTGAGGCCGTCGCGGACCATGCCCGCGTGGATCTGGTCGGCCATACCGGTTCCTGCGGTGCCGGCGCCGTAGACGACAAGACGCTGGTCGGCGAAGTTCTGGCCGGTGACCTTCATGCCGAGAGCACCGCAGCGATGACGATGGCGCCGGTTCCCTCGCATGTCGTCATTGAAGATGCGGTACTGGTCGCGGTTGGCCAGCAGGATGCGGCGCGCGTTGGATGGGCCGAAGTCCTCGAAGTGAAGCAGCGCGTGGGGGAAGAGCTCGCCGGCCACGGACAGGTACTCGGCAATGAGGTCGTCGTAGCGCCGGCCGCGCACACGCGCGTGACGGTTGCCCAGGTAGGCGGGGTCATTGAGGAGGGCCTCGTTATCTGTCCCGCAGTCCAGGTTGACGGCGATCGTCCGCCCGGGATGGATGCCGGCGGCTGCCGTGTAGACGGCGAGCTTGCCCACGGAGATGTCGGTGCCGTTGACGCCCCAGTCCCCGATCCCGAGGATCTCCTCGGCGTCAGAGACCACGAGCAGGTCGACGTCGTCGGGCCCCAGACCCAGGCCCTCCAGAGAGGGGCGCACGTCCTCGATGCGGTCCACGGACAGGTAGACGGCGCGTGACCGGCGGTAGTCGCGGCTCCACTTCTTGATGGCCTCGCCGACCGTGGGGTCGTAGACGATTGGCAGCAGCTCGGCGAGATGGTCGGCGAGTACCCGGTAGTAGAGGATCTCGTTGCGGTTGTGGAGCTGGTCGAGGAAGACGTACTTTTCCAGGTTCGTGGGCTGGGCGGTCAGCTGTGCGTAGGCCCGAGTCGCCTGCTGGTCAAGGGTCTCGACGGCGGAGGGGAAACGGCCGATGGTCGAGCCGATCGCCGCTCCTCCTCGGTGAAAGCGGTGCCACGGTTGGTCAAGGGGATTGGTGATGATGGTTGGTTTGGCCGACATGTGGTCTCCTCCAAAGTGAGCGGAGCCGATCGTCAGTTTAGTGACGATTTTGTTGGATTGTGGAAGTAAACTAACGCTCGTTCTTCCGATATGTCCATCGGTGCTGGTGCGTTGGTGCGTTGGTGCGTTGGTGCGTTGCTGCGTCGGCGAGGCGGAGTTCGGCGGTTGGCGGAGCCGCTACAGGTAACCGCGCATGAGGGTGAAGGTCTCCTCGACCCTCTCGGCGCGGAGGTGCTCAGGGTGCTCGGCTGCCACCGCGTCCAGAATCGCCTCGAGAACGACGAGTGTGGCCACCCGTGTCCGGAACATCGCCTCCTGGGTGACTAGCGGCGTCGTCAGAAGGATGTCCGCCAGGGGCACGAGCGGCCCGGTGCGCCGATTGGTCAGGAGGATCGAGGTTGCGCCGCGTCGGCCTGCCAGGCGCAGCAGGGCTTCGACTGGTGCCGGGTGGCGGTCGAAAGTCGCAGTGAGGACGACGGCGTCGGCCTCCAGTCCTGCCAGGGCGTGCGCCCAGTGGTCGGTGCCGTCCAGGATGGTGACACCGCCTCTGAGGTAGGAGAGCAGGAGGCCGAAGTACTGCATGAGGGGTCGTCCCGGTGGCGACGGCGCCCAGGTAGAGGGGCGGTCGGTGTCGCCGACCAGCTCGCAGACGCGGGTGAAGGCCTCCGTATCGATTGCGGAGGAGCATCCGGAGAGCACTTTCTGAGCCGAGCCGACGCGCTGCTCAAGGACGGACTGGGGCGACGGTGCAGCGTCATCGTGCATCCGCCTAAGGCGCTCAACCGGTAAAGACAGCTCTTCGCGCACGTCGGTGCGCAGGCTGCGACTCATGGCGCGGAAGTCTGGATATCCGAGCTTGCGTGCGAACCGGCCCACCGTCGCCGAGGAGACCCCTACGGCGCAGCAGACCTCCTCGAGGTTGACCAGAGCGGCGCCGGGCAGGTTGTCCTCATAGAAACGGGCGACGTCGAACTCGCGTGCGGTGAGGCGGGCGGCCGCGAGCCTGTCCAGAAAAGGACTGTCCTCAGATGGCTCCACGGCGTCCAATTTATCAGAGTCGTCAGGTTGGGTGCTGTCGACTCGCGTTCACAGGAGGTGACCTCGTCGGGGACGTTTCTGTGCGCCCGGGGGCGTTCGACGCCGTCGGGGACCGGAATCCTGTCCCTGGACGCGCAGGATGTCCCCGGCTGCAGGCGGCGGGAGGTCGAGCGGTGTTGGATGCAGGCCGGGCGGCCCCGTCAAGAGGACGGACGGCCCCAGGAATAGGTTGGGCCCCGGCCGTGTTGGCCGCAGTGGAACCGATATGTCTCCGCAGTCTTGAAAGGAATGCTCATGGCCACCAAGAACATCACCGGCCCCGAGTTCAAGGACACCATCCACGGCGAGGGCATCACCTTCGTCGACTTCTGGGCCTCCTGGTGCGGTCCGTGCATGCGCTTCGGCCCCATCTACGAGAAGGCCTCCGAGGCCAACCTCGACATCACCTTCGCCAAGGTGGACACCGAGGCCAGCGGGACCTCGCCGGGGCCCTGGGAATCTCTCGATCCCGCTCATGGTCTTCCGTGACAATGTGCTGGTCTACCGAGAGGCCGGCGCCCTGCCCGCCCCCGCACTGGACTCTCTCATCACGCAGGTGCGCGAGCTCGACATGGACGAGCTCAAGGCCAAGATCGCCGAGGAGGAGGCCGCCGGCACTCAGGCCTGATCCGCCGTGCACCGAGGGGCCGTGGGGCCATCCTCCGGTCCCTCCGGCCCTCCGACGTCGCCCGGGAACCCAGCGTTTCCGGGCGACGTCGTCGTCTGTTACCCGGCTCGCCCAGTCAAGGGCAGAACATTACGTTTTGATATCCTATGATGGCCCGCGTGAAGTTGGAGTCCCACGTCAGTCACGCTGTCAGAGCCCGATGGGCGGTCCCCGTCGGCGCCTCGGGCCGCGACGCGCTGGTGCGCCACCTCGTCTACGCCTTCATCCGCTCCGACCCCGAGGGTGCCACGGACTGGATCGACTCCACGGTCCCCACCGACCCCGGACGAGCTGCGCACCATGCTCGACTTCCTCCTCACCGCCCGGCCCCCGGCGCCCTGCCGAGGACATCGCCGCCGACCTCGACACCCTCCTGAGGCCGAGGCCGCCGAGCGCGGCATGATCGACGCCACCGAGATCCCGCCCCTGGCCATCACCGACCACGTGCCCGGCCTGCTGGGCCGCAACGTCGCATTCTGGCGCGGCGACCTCACCCGCCTGCGCGCCGGCGCCGTCCTCAACGCCGCCAACTCCGATGCTCGGCTGCTTCGCCCCGGCACCGCTGCATCGACAACATCATCCACGCCGTCGCCGGTCCGGCCCTGCAGTGCCGAGTGCGCCCGCCAGCTGACGTGGGCGGAGACCTTCGACCCCACCCGCCGTCAGGGGCGGGGAGCCCGCCGGCCGGGCCGTCTTCACTCGGCGGCTACCACCCTGCCGGCCCAGCACGTCATCCACTCGGTGGGGCCCGTCATCGAGGACGGGCGCAGGCCGACCCTGAGAGGATCGGCGCCTGCTGTCCTCGTGCTACACGAGCGTCCTCAACGTCGCGCACGCCGCGGGGCTGGGCAGTGTCGGCCTGTGCTCGCTGTCCACGGGCGTCTTCGGCTACCCCAAGCGGCAGGCCGCCCTGGTGACCCTGGAGACGATCGGTCGCTGGCTGGCGGCCCACCCCGACTCCCGGATGCGCATCGTCATCAGCCTCAACGCCGACGTCGACGTCGCCGCCTACGAGGCCGCCCTCGCCCCGCCGCCCTGGCGGCCGTAAGAGGACGGGGCAGGCGGCCTCGCGAGGATTGTCAGCTCGCCTGGGCCAGGGCCGCGGCGCGGGCGGCCGCCGGGGCCGCGGCCGCAATCGCCTCCAGCTCCGCCTCGCCGTGCGCTGCGAGACGAACCAGGCCTCGAAGACCGACGGGGCAGGCCACCCCGCCTCGAGGAAGGCGTGGAAGAAGGGCCCGTAGCGTTAGGTCTCCTGGGCTCGGGCAGCCTCGTAGTCGCCCACGCCCTGATCGGCGGCCCGCTGCCCGAACATGAAGGAGAACAGGGAACCCGCCCGCTGCACGCGGTGGGGCACGCCCCTGCTCGGTCAGGGGCCGCCGAGACCACCTCGCCGATGGCCTGGGCGCGGAGGCCACCGAGGCGTAGACGGCGTCGTCGGCCAGCTGGAGCGTGGCCAGGCCGGCCGCCGTGGCCAGCGGGTTCCCCGAGAGCGTGCCCGCCTGGTAGACGGGGCCGTCCGGCGCCAGCAGAGTCCATGCAGTCTCCGTGCGTCCGCCGACGGCGGCCAGCGGCATCCCGCCGCCCACGACCTCGCCGAAGGTCACCGAGGTCCGGTACCCAGGGCGGCGCGCTCGCCAGTCGGCGCCCGGCCAGGGAGGCCGCGGCGTCGGCGGGCTCAGAAGCGGCGACGCCGGCGCCGGCGGCGGTCTCGGCGGCGACGTTCGGCAGGTCCGCGGTCCAGCCGTCGAGGGCCTCCAGCCCCCACCAGCCGGCCGGGCCACGCGGAAGCCGGTGAGGACCTCATCGAGGATCATGAGCGCACCGTGCTCGGCGGTGAGTACGGCGGATCGCGGCGTTGAAGCCGGGCGCCGGCGGCACGATTCCCATGTTGGCCGGGGCCCCTCGGTGATGACCGCGGCGATCTCAGCGCCCCGCTCGGCGAAGCAGGGTCTCCAGGGCGGTGACGCCGTTGTAGGGCAGCACGATCGTCTGAGCGGCCACCGCCGCGGGCACGCCGGCGCTGCCCGGCAGGCCGCCGGTGGCCAGGCCCGAGCCGGCCGCCGCGAGGCAGGCCAGTCGCTGTGCCCGTGGTGGCAGCCCGCGAACTTCACCACCAGGTCGCGGCCCGTGGCGCCGCAGGCCAGGCGCACGGCCGTCATCGTCGCCTCGGTGCCGGTGGGACACGAAGCGAACCCTCTGTGCGGCGGAACCCGGCGGCGCACCTCCTCGGCCAGAGCGTCTCCGTGGCGGTGGGGGCGCCGAAGGACAGGCCGCGGGCGGCGGCCTCCTGGACCGCGTCGACGATCTCCGGGTGGGCGTGGTTTCAGGAGCGCCGGGCCCCACGAGCCTACCAGGTCCACGTAGCTCCGCCCTCGGCGTCGGTGACGTGGGCGCCGCTCGCCGAGGCGATGAACCGCGGCGTGCCGCCCACCGAGCCGAAGGCGCGCACGAGGGAGTCGACGCCCCCGGGGATGACGGCGCGAGCCGCTTCGAACAGGGCGGCGTTGGGCGCGTGAGTCGTGTTGGTGGGGGCGGAGGCTGTGGGGCGCGGCTGCTGAGTCACGGGCGATCCTGTCCGGTAAAACTGTGAAGAGACTGGTCAGGGCCGGTTCGGGAGGTGGTCTCGCGCCGGCCGGAGCTGATTCCCAACCTACCGGAACGATCCTGCCCTCCGTGGCTCTTTGTATCAGTGCAGGGCCGGGTTCTCGGCGATCTCCAGGGCCCAGTAGGTCAGGACCATGTCCGCCCCGCGCGCACGATCCCCAGCACCGACTCGGCGATGACGCGCTCGCGGTCGACCCACCCACGCTGCGCGGCCGCCTCCCACCATCGCGTACTGCCGCCGCTGACCTGGTAGGCGGCCACCGGCACTCGGTGAGGCGGCGGCGACGTCGGCCAGCACGTCCAGGTAGGGACCGGCCGGCTTGACCATGACGATGTCGGCTCCCTCGGCGACGTCGAGCATCACCTCGCGCATGCCTTGCGGCGGCGGTTGGCCGGATCCTGCTGATGAGCGCGCCGGTCCCCGGTGAGCGTGGAGCCACGGCTCTCACGGAACGGCCCCGAAGTAGGCCGAGGCGTACTTCGCCGAGTAGGCCAGGATTGCGACGTCGTCGTGGCCGGTGGCGTCCAGGGGCGGCGCGGATCGCGGCGACCCTGCCCGTCCATCATCCCCGACGGCGAGGACCATGTGCGCCCCGGCCTCCGCCTGGGGAGATCGCCATCGCCTGGTAGGTGGCCAGCGTGGCGTCGTTGTCGACCTCGCCGGCGCGCGCGGACCGTCCGGGGCGGATGTGCCCGCGGTGGCCGTGGCTAGCGGGCGAACTCGTCCAGGCGGGTGTCGCGCACGACGACCTCGTCCCCGACCTCCGTGCGCACGGCCGCGATCCCGCGGTTGAGGATGCCATCCTCGCCCAGGCCGCTGTGCCGGCCTCGTCTCGTGTGGCGGGCACGCCGAACAGGTCGATGGCGCGACGCCGGCCTCGGCGCAGGCGGCACACTCACGGCGCAGCGGGTCAGTGTGCTGGACGACTCCCGGCATCGCCTCCACCGGGCGGGGGCATCGATGTCCTCGCGCACGAACACAGGCAGGATGAGGGGCGGCCGGGTCACGACGTGCTCGCGCGCCAGGCGACGCATCGCTGGGGTGGTGCGCAGGCGCCGAGGGCGGACCGTGGCCTGCGGGGCAGGGACGCAGCGGCGCGACAGGAAGTCGGCGGCCGGTCGAGGGCATCGGTGTGAGAGCTCCTGGGTGGGGAGTAGTGGATAGCGTTGGGTCCGACGTCGTGACGTCGATAAGTGGTGCTGGAGGACCCCCTCGGGCGTGGGGAGGAGGCGACGGCAGCGACCGGCGGGCCGAGCCCGCGGGCTGCCGCCGCCGTGGTGGCACCGATGGCAACCACCCAGTTCGCGGCGGCGGGCCGAGCAGATCCAGGACGGCCCGCGTGCTGGACGGGGCGGTGAGCACAACCACGTCCACGCCGCGGCGGCCACGCGCTCAGCCTCGGGGGCAGGTCGTGGGCGTCGGCCGTGCTGGTCGTGTAGGCGCTGCTCCATCCCAGCCCGCTGACGCAGGCGATCACCCAGTGCCGGGTCGGCCAGGGGCCGAGGCCGGAAAGCAGCACGCGCCGTGCCATTCAGGGCTGGTGGGGGCCGGTGACGCAGGCTCAGGAGGGCGGCGTCGATCGCCACCGCGGGGGTCAGGGTCCCAGTGAGCTCGGTCCAGGCGCGCGCGGTCGCCGGGCCGACGACTGCCACCACGAGCGTTGAAGGCACCGGAACGTGTGGGTACGTGTGCCAGCGCCTCAACGGTCCGCCGAGGTGAGCACCAGCCAGGCCGCCTCGACCTGCGCGTCCTCGCGCGCGGTCGCCTCCAGCGCCGCCGCCTTACGGAACCGTCCGGGTCACGGCGGCCTGTACCTCCGCAGCCCGCCTCCAGCGTCGAGGCGATGCGGTCGCGCTCCTTGAGGCGCGGCAGCAAACCACCGCCCGACAGCGGCGCCCCGCCGCCCTCCGGGGCCGGCCTGGGCGGCCCCCGGCCGAGGTCATTGCGTGCGGTGCGTCCTCCATGGCTCGTCCCGCCAGCTTGCTGGCGTGCGGGTCGACGATCTGCGCGGCACCGTCCTCCAACAGGACCTCGGCCGCCCTGGCCCCCAACGCCTCATCGCACGAACCGCCGCCCGTATTCCGGGAGCCCCGGCCCCCAGAGGCCTCCGGGCAGCTCGGTGCTCAGCGCCAGCCGACCTCCTGGCACCATCGAGTGGTGACCACCGCCCGAAAGCACGAGCACCCGCTGCTCCCTGCTCGCCGCCGCGTAGGTGCGCCCAGGCCCCACCGGCGCCGCCGCAGCCGCACCGGAGCCGGGAGCCGCGGGCGCCCGCTCGCTGCGTCACCGCCAGGCGCGTCGGATCGTCGTCGAGCACTACCGCCCGGGCCAGCTCCAGAGTCCTCACCGGCTCGCGCCTCCACGGCCAGGGGCCCTGAGCCGGCGCGGGCAGCATCGTCTCAGGTCAGGACCTCCCGCTCGCGCAGTGCTCCAACCCCCAGGCGCCGCAACCCCGACAGGGCCGGACCACCGTCAGGTCACCGGCGAGCATCGGCCCGCAGGCGCCACCGGCTCATCAGTACCGACGCCGACCGCCTCCAGCCCCCGCACCCGCGCCAGGCGCGTGGGCACGTTGCCGCGCAGGTCCACCACCTCAGGTCCGGGGCGGGTGGCCAGCAGCTGGGCGGCCCGCGCGGCGATCCCGTACCCACGGGCCCCCTCAGGCGGGGTGGCCAGGGTCAGCCCGTCGCGGGCGCACAGGCGTCGCGCGGTCCTCGCGCGGGCGGCACGCAGATGACCTCAGCCCCTCGACCGGATGCGCGGTCAGGTCGCGAAGGAGTGGACCGCAGGTCCCACCTCCGTCCAGGGCGCGTGGCGCAGCCGGGCCGCGGAACCCCACCCCGCCGAGCTGACGCAGGGCGTGCGGTCGCCGTCGCCATCCGTGCGCACGGTGACCAGGTCGATGCCCAGGCCGCCGGAGCCTCGCGCCGGAGCGCCGGCCGCGCGGCCTGACGACGCCTCGGCGACCTGCGGACTGGGTCAGCGCGGGCGCGAGCCGCGCGCCCAGGCGAAAGCCGCCTGGAGTCCGTCCCCGTCGTGGTCATGCATCCCCTCCTCGTGCGCGGTTCTCAATCGTCGCGTTCGTGACCGTCAGGGCTCGCCGTACCTTGCGGGTACGAACTCGCGACTAATATCGAACGCGACGGCTACTCCCGTCCTGGCATGGCGTCTCACCGCCATGGGAACCCACCGAGCGCCCGGCCACGGTGCGGGCGCTCGACGACGGCCGCGATCGGTCCCCGCCACCCACGCCCCGGTGACCTCCAGCCCCGACACCGGCGCCAGCTGCTCCTCCAGGCGCGTCGTGCGCTCCCGGTAGGCGGGCGTCACCGGCGGCAGCGTCCCGTCCCAGCGCACCAGCATGTGGTCGATCACCGCCTCCGGCTCGATCCTCACCCGGTCAGGGCCGCCACGTCATCCAGCGCCACCTGCAGATCCACCTGCGGGCGCGGCCGACCGGGCCGACCGTAGGACAGGCGCAGCGCGTGGACGTCCGGGCCGTGCAGCGCCCGCAGCTCGGCGCCGACCCACGGCCACTTGGCACTCAGGTGCGACAGCGCCTTGGCCCGCACCGGGCAGGCCACCACGCTCGCTGATCCCCAACCGGGCTCCGCCCCATCAGGCGCCACGGTGCCGGCCGACGCCGCTACAGCGGCGGGCTCAGCAGGGGCAGCAGGGTCAGCAGGCGCCACGAGCAGCCCCGAGCCCACCGGCTCACCACTGAGCTCCGGCGCCCGCGCCACCAGCGTGAAGCGGGCGATCGGCGCGTCAGCACGGTCAGCGTGCCTCGCGGGCAGGCCGGGAACAGCGGCCGCAGCGCGGCCTGCCAGCCGGCAGCGACGGTCGGTGGCCACGACCTCCTGCGCACCATCGACCGGCTCAGCCGACGGCGTCGCCCCCGACGCGTCGGGCGATTCCACCCGCCAGGCGGCGGCGCCCGTCGTCACCCGCGCCCTCGGGCCACCGCCGGGTTGCAGCCACTGGGCGCGGTGCGGGTGCGCACGCTCCCCAGCCGCGGCCTCAATGGCCTCGCGCAGCGCGTCCAGTGAGCGGAACAGCCCGCCCTCGACGGCTGCGTCCACGCTCTCGGCCGCCCATCCGTCCCGGCGGGGCTCGACGTCGCTCCAGCACCGCCGCGCGCGCGGCAGTCACCTCAGGACTCCCAGCCGTCGCCCGCCAGCAGCCCGGGCATGACGACGTCGGCCGCCAGGTCCGCCGGGTCGGCCGAGTGGATGCCCGCGACGATGGGCCGCACGAGGAAACGCTCAGGACGCCGGCCCCATCCGCGCGGTCACGAAGGAGGCCAGGTCGTCCCTTAGGGGCCGACGGTGCCCACGGTGCCGGGCAGGTCGGTGTCCTGCGCGGCGGTGCGCGACCCCTCTCACGATGATGGTGACGACGTCGGCCGCCAGCAGGTCCAGCCGGGGATCCCCAGGTGGCGTTGTCCGGAAAGCGGTGCAGCCCCACTGGGACGGCCCTGCGCCGGCGCCCGGCGCGAGGGGCGGCAGGAAAAGCCTGGGCCGCCGTGCGGGGCGGCGGTGCGCAACCCGCTCGGCGAGCATCGGGGTGGCCGCCTGGCCTCGCACGACAGCCCTCGGCGCCCAGGGTCCATCCGCGCCCCGCCGATGCGCTCCGGCCGCAGCAGGCCCGCCGGTGCTAACGCGCGCCTCGATGAGCAGCGCGCCGCGAGCGCGCACCAGGTCCCAGGCCGCTGTCGCCCGCGATCCCACCGTCGACGCGAGCGCGTCCCACCGGCGCTCCCCCACGGCCTCCCGCTCATGCCTCCCACCCGGCCAGCGCCACGGACTCCCAGTCGGTAGAGCCGCACCCGCCACGATCCGGGTGAGGACGTCCGCATCGGTGGCCGGCGGCACCCGTGCTCGTTGACCACGTGCCCCGGCGCCGCGCGCCCGGCGGCCAGCACCGCGTCGACCTCCTCCGCCAGGATCGACCACGGCGCCGCCAGCGCGCCGGGTCGAGGTTGCCTGGACCGGGCGGGCCGCCTGCGGGTCGGCCCGGCCAGCGCCTCAATCGCCTCACCCAGCTCGATGCGCTCGTCACGCCGACGGCGTCGGCCCCGCCTGACGCATGAGCCCCAGCGGCCGGGCGGTGCCGGTCCCGAAGTGGATGAGCGGCGCAGCTGGCCGGTGGTGGGGACAGGGGCGCTCGGGCCGCATCCAGCGCGAGCGCCGGAATGGGCCGCTCGCGGTAGGCGCGCGGCGACAGCGAGCCCGCCAGGAGTCGAAGAGGCTGGGCGCAGCCGCCCGGCGCGCACCTGGGTGGCGATGAACTCGCCGGTCAGGCGCGCGCACCACGTCATGAGGCGGTCCCAGGAGTCCGGGGTCGGCGCGCAGAGCGTGCGCGCCGCCAGGTGGTCGCGACTGGGCCGGCCCTCCACCAGGTAGGCCGCCGGCGTGAGCGCCCCGCCGAGCGGCACCGGCGTCCAGCCCGCCGCCCCGGCGCTGTGCTCCAGCCGGCGCCCGCCCGCTCGCTTCCAGGCCCTCGCGCACGCCCCGGCGCGCTCGTGACGCGCTCAGCTCGATAACGACGCGCCGCACCGCCTCCCCGATCGACCCTCGACCCCCTCGGCGCCGGAACCGTCACCGAAGCGGCGGGCGACCAGCTCGCTCACCTCGAGCCGCTGCGCACCGGGGTGTCGAGCCGCCTCGACGCCTCTCGGTCCACCCCGACGCCCGCCAGGCCTGGCGGCACCATGATGTCGGAGAAGAAGACGGCGGCGTCGACGCCGACGCGCCGCACCGGCTGCAGCGGCGGCCCACCTCCGCCGCGAGCACGCGGGATCCAGGCGAGGCCTCCGGCATCGGCACGCGCGCGCGCCCGCAGCGCCGGTACTCCGGCGGACCGTCCGCCTGACACGCATGAACCACACGGGCGTGCGTGCGGGCCTCCGCCCGTCAGGGGCCTCCGGGGACGCGGTCCCGTCGCGGCGCTGCCGGGCGGGTTGCGGTCCTGCGCCGTCTGCTCGGACTCCATTGGATGGTGGTGATGAACTTCTGGTGACGAAATCGCCGTTATCGGGTGAAGAATGCTGACGCCGTGTGCTTTCCCTGCGATAGGGAACTGAATGCGAGACATATCCGGTTGCCTCCTGTAAGCGGTGGTCAGAGGGGTTTATTTCGCGTGGTGATGCGGTGTTCCGAGGCGTCGATCGGGTGCTGACATGGTGTCAGGAATATGGTGGTGACACATTGTCGCGATGTTGGGTGTGCGTCACCATTGTACCGCTGTGTGCCCGCACCTCGCGAGCTGATGTTTCAATAGCGCCCGTTGGCGACTACTCATCTTCTCTCCAGCCGACCATCGACTGCCGGGCCTCGACGTCGTGGCCCGGCTCGCTGATCGCCCGGAGCTGAGGCCCGATCTCCTGGAGGCGGTCCCCGCGCTGCGCGGAGTCCTGGTCCTGTCACCTGCAACCGCTGGCCTCTCTCATCGACGCCGACTCTGGGCCCGCACACCGGCTGCCCTGCGGCCTCTGCACCCGAACCTCGCTCCGGCTGGGAGTCAGTCCGCGCGTCGTCTGACCTGGGTGGGACCATCTGCGCTTCCTCGCCGAGCGCGCGGGCTCCCCGAGCAGCCTCCTGCTGTCCCACCTGGTCGGGGCGAGCGCCCGCCGCGGATGCTCGCGCCATTGCCGGGCCTGAGCTCGATGGTGGTCGGCGAGGCCAGAGTCCGGCCAGGCTCCGCCGCGCTGCTGAGGACCGCCGCCGCCGAGGCCGCTCAGCCCCGGCTCGTGCGGGTCGTCGAGCGCGCTCGGCCACCGCCCGTCGGGTGGCCCCACGAGACCAGCTGTCCGGTCAGGGGCGCAGCGTCGTCGCCGTCGGCGTGGATCAGGCCGCCGGCCACCTGCCGCCCGCTGGAGGACTGCCGCGTCATCATCGTGCACCGGTTTCCCTACGCCGCCTACGCCGGCGCCCGCGCTGACCCGCGCGCCCGGGGCCTGAGCGACATCGCCGTCTGCTCCGCCTCCAACCGCGCCGGGGCCTTCGCCGCCGGCAGCACGGCCTGCCGTCCCCGGCGCCCTGGCGACGCTCAGCGCCGCGCCGACCTCGTCGTCACCTGCCGCGGCACGGGCGGGCCGATCCTCACCGCCGACGTCGTCGCCCCCGTCGCCGCAGAGCGCCTCGGCCCGGCCGGGGGGACTGGTCGCCCGCTCGTCATCCTCGACCTGGCCCTGACCCGCGACGTCGACGAGGCCGTCGGCGACCTGCCCGGCGTCGTCCACCTCGACCTGGCCCGCGTGCGCGACGCCGTCCCCGACGCCGAGGCCCAGCAGGTGACCGCCGCCCGCGCCATCGTCGAGGCCGAGGCCGCCGACTTCGAGCGGACCCTGGCCGGCCGGGCCATGGACCCTCATCACCGCGCGCGCCCAGGTGGGCCGCGTCGTCGCCGAGGAGGCCGCCCGCCTGCGCCCGCAGCCCGCCCGCCGGCTCGCCCTGGCCGTTCCCGCCATCGACGGGCGCGCCGGGACCGGCGTGAACGGGGTCAACAGCGCCGACGCCGCCGCGGGGGCCTGCCCCCACCGTGACGTCCATGCCGAGCCCGGCCTCGAGGCCGCAGGCGAGATCGACAACGAGCCGATGGTGTCCCTGGCGCAGGCCGAGCGCGCCCCCACCACCCTGGCCGCCCCTGCCTCCACCAGCCCACCGTCATCGGCCCGCCGCGCCGGCCAGGAGGGCCGCGAGGAGGCTCACCGTCAGCCCTCGAGCCGTCTGGGGCCTGGAGAGCCAGGAGAGACCATGACGACACCGTCGTGTCCAGGCTCGAGGCCGCCCAGGGGTCGGCCGTCCGCCCGGCGGCTCACCCGCACGCCAGCCCGCGCCGAGCTCGCTGAGTCCCGGCCAGTGTCCCGGCCGTCGACCCGCTGGCCCCCTACGACGCCATCCTCCTGCAGTCCTACGGCGGGCCCCGCCGCCCTGAGGACGTCCTGCCTTCTATGCGCAACGCCACCTCCGGCCGCGGCGTGCCCGACTCTCGCCTCGTGGAGGTCTCCGGCCCACCAGAGCGTCGGCGGCGCCTCCCCGATCAACGCGTGCGTAACGCCGAGCTGCGCGCGACGCCCTCCAGGCTCGCCTCGGCTGAGCGCGGCTCGACGCTGCCGGATCGTCGTCGGCAACCGCAACTGGCACCTTCGTCAGCCGAGGCCCTGCGCGAGCTGGCTGACGCCGGAGCCCGCCGCGTCCTGGCCCTGCCCACCGCAGCCTTCGGCTCCCTACCCGGGTGCCGCCAGTACCGCGAGGACCTGGCGGTGCCGTCGCCCTGCTCGCCGACGGCGCGGACGGCTCCACCGGTGAGGGATTCGAGGCTCGACGCCGCCGCCCGGGTCGGCGGGGGACGGGGGCGGCCCCGTGGAGCTCGCCGTGGACAAGACGCGTCCCTACTACAACACCCCCGGCCTGCTGCAGGGCCAACGTCGACGCCATCGTCGAGGCCTACAGCGCCCTGGCCGAGCAGGGGGTGGCGGCCTCGGACGCGCGCCTCGTGCTCGTCACCCACTCCATCCCCCTGGGCATGGAGGCCGGCTCCGCCCCGGGGGAGGGTCCCGTGAGCACTCATGACGCGCCCGGCACCTCGGACGCGCACGGCCCCTCCGACGTCGACGGTCCGACCGGAACCGTGCGGCGAGAGCCGGGCGTGGCCGCCGACCTGTCCACGGAGGTCTCCTACGTCGCCCAGCACGAGGCGCTGGCCGCCGTCCTCGTGCCCGAGGTCGCCCGCCGCCTCGGCCTCGAGACGGTCGAGGCCGACCTCGTTCATCTGCTCGCGTTCCGGCCCGCCGCAGGCCCGCTGGCTCGAACCTGACGTCAACGACCACCTTGAGGCCCTGGCCGCCGGGCACCTGACCGACGGCAGCCCCGTGGACAGGCCCGGGGCATCGTCGTTGCCCCTTCGGCTTCATCTCCGACCACATGGAGGGTCGTCTCCGACCTCGATACCGAGGCCGCCCAGACCGCCCGCGACCTGGGGATGCCGTATGCGCGCGCCGCCACCGTCGGTACCCACCCGGCCTCGTCGACTCCCTCGTCGACATCCTCCTCGAGCAGGCCGCCGCCGCCCGAGGTGAGGGACGTCCGGCCCGACTCGACCACCGGCGTCGGCCCCTTCCACACGGTGTGCCCGGACTCGTGCTGCCGGAACGGGACCAACCACCCTCGGCCGGCCCGCTCACCACGGGACCGACGGCGACGGCCCTCGATAGCCCCCATCCCAACAGCTCCGAAAGAATCAGGAGAAGAAATTGAGCACCGACACCCACGGCCAGCACGGTCACCCCTGGCGGTCACCCCGGTGAGGGGGCCTGCACCGCTTCGAGGACGAGGAGCGCTGCCCCACCGCGACCCGCGCGACGCCACCGACGTCGACCTCGAGGCCATCAACAACCAGTACCACTACACCCTCTACAGCGTCTTCCGCCTGAGCCGCCCGCTGCCCGCCTCCCAGCCCGAGCGCGAGCAGCTGCTGGGGGAGAGCGCCAACTTCGTTGAGGCCGGCGGCGTGACGACGCGCGGCTGGTACGACGTCGGGGCCTGCGCGCCGACGCCGATCTGCTCGTGTGGTGGCTCGACGACGACCCCGAGGTCCTTCCAGACGCCCTACCACCGCCTGCGCGGCAGCGCGCTGGGCCGCTACCTGGAGCCGGTGTGGTCCTGCATGGGGCTGCACACGCCCGCCGAGTTCAACCCCCGTCACGTGCCGGCCTGCCTGGCCGGGGTGGCGCCACGGGACTGGGTCATGGTCTACCCCTTCGTGCGCTCCTACGAGTGGTACCTGCTCGAACCCGAGGAGCGCTCGCGCATGATGGCCCAGCACGGGCGCCACGGCTTCTCCAAGTACCCCGACGTCAAGGGCTCGACCCTGTCCACCTTCGGCCTGAGCGACTACGAGTGGATCCTCGGCTTCGAGGCCGACAGCCTCGACCGGCTCGAGGGGGTCCTGCACCACCAGCGCTACACGGAGGCGCGCATGCACGTGCGCGTCGACACGCCCTTCTACACCGGGCGGCGCGTCAGCCCGCAGGAGTGGGCCCAGCGCCAGCCCTGGGCCTGAGCTGGCGGGGCCGAGGTCGGGTGCCACGGCTATCCTCGGCAGGACAGCTGTGACCCCGAGGTGTGCTGCGGGTCACGTGGCTGTTCTCGTCGGGAGTGCTCGTCGTGACTGGGAGCACTTCCTCAGGTTTGTCTAGTGAGAGATATTGCTGTGGGTATATGTGAGTTAGAAAATTCCTTTGCATTCTTCATTTTTCCGCTGATGGTCCTAGGGCCGACATTCGCGCTTACGGCTCTCGGTATTGTGGGGCAGAGGATCAGAAAGGCTGAGCGGGCGCGTTTCTACTTCCGAACCACGTACAATCTATCTGTCGATCGCATGCTCGCGAGAGCCCTCTGGACAAGAACTACATCGCCAGATTGAAGGGGGTTACATTTGGGAGGTTCGCAGCCATCCGATACGTCACCATGTGTGATCCCGTGCCCCGGCAGATTGCCGCCAAATTCATTGACGCCATCTGGAGGGATGTGCGGGGACGGGCGTGTTCTGAGACGTGCATCGTCAGTCCTGGAGGGCTTATTCATAGGGTGTAGGTGAATATGAGTCCGAGGACTGCGGTGATGGTTTCCGGAAGGTTTCCGGTGGTCTTCTGTAGCCGGTGTGCAGGACTCTCCAGGTCTTGATGTTGGCGATGACTCGTTCGATCTTGTAGCGGATCTGGTTGACGGCCCGGTTGTAGGCCTTGTCGTCTGGGTGGAGGGGAAGTTTTGCGGGTTTTCTTTCGGGGTGATCATGCCCAGTCCGATGTACCCCTCTGTCGCCAATATGCCTGGGTGGTGACGCCCTGTCGGGCAGGTCGGTGGCGGGGACGTCGAGCAGGCCGCTGCGGCGCAGGGCCTGAGCGTCGTGTGTGCATCCGTCCTGGGGGTTGGATACCCAGGCCAGGGTTCCTGAGAGGGTGCAGGCCACCTGGACGTTCAGCCCCGTGGTCTTGTGCTTACCGGAGTACAGCTCGGAGTGGTCCACCAGCACTGAAGCAGGGTGCCGTCGATGATCAGCTGGGCCGTGGGGTCCAGGTCCTCCACCGTTGGAACACTGCCGTTCAGGCATGCGGCAATCAGGGGCGTGTAGGTGCTGATGACGCGGGAGACGGTGGCCTGGGAGACGCCGTAGAGCTCGGCGAGCAGCTCCTGGGGCAGGTTGTGCCGCAGGTAGGATCAGGGTCAGGCGCACGCACAGGAACGGCCCCAGCACCCGGGCCCCGAACACAGGCAGACGGCCGGAGGCGTGAATGGCCTCGCACAGGCCCATAACCTCACACCGAGGGATTCTCGTGCTACTATTCGTCATGGCGGTTTGCTTCTTGGTTGGATTGGCTTAAGCACCAAAGATTCTCTCAAGAGCAAGCCGCCACCCTGCTTAGCGACACGCTATTACCAACAAAACACCCTAAACACCCCTATGAATAAGCCTCCTGGTGTAAGAGGTGGATGGTGTGAGTGATGGAGCATCGGTCGATGGTGGTGAAGAGGGGTGCCTTCGTCTGTTCGCGAGAAGTCAGTGGTTCTCCGTTGTGAATCAAAGCCCATTTTTGCTAGGAATAACGTGAACGATTGTGCCTCCGACGTGACAACTGTGGTGACGTCGATACTGGTATATTTTCCTTTGCTAGTGCTCTTTGCTTTTGGCGGCGTAGAGCGACTGAGGATTAAGGAGGAGCGGGAGCGCATTTTCTTTCGAAATGAGTACAGTCTGTCGGTTGAACGTATGGTCGCTGAAAGTCCGGTCGACAGGAATAAGGTTCTGAGTTGAAGCGAAAGCTGTTCGGGAGGTTTCAGGCTATTCGCTACGTCAGAAAATGGGATCCGGTACCTTATCGGATTGCGGCTCTCTTCGTTGATGCCATTCGATAGAGCGTGCGAGCCTTGGGGCGCAGGTCAGAGGAGCATCAGTTCTAGGTCGGGAGCCGCGGTCTGATGATTGATTCAGGGGTGTGGGTCGGTGTGGGTGCTTGGGGTGGGGGCAGGGGGTCTCGCAGGATCGGTGCTGCTAGAACCGTTTCCTCGCGCTGGGAGCTTGAGAAAGTGGACACCGACCTGGAGGCCCTCGCCACTGCACTGTACGTCACTGCTGACGACCTGTTGAAGGCCCACCCCGAGATCACCCCGTCCCGCCCGCGGGTGGGGATCACATCCATCACCGACGCCGAGGTCCTGACCCTGGCCGCCATCGCACCGTTGGTGGGCATCAACACCGAAAGACGCTTCCTGCGCTACGCCCGCAAGCACCTGAGAGGCATGTTCCCCACATCCCGGGCCAGTCCGGCTACAACAAGCGACTGCGCGCCCTGGCCGGCACTATCGGGTGGCTGGCGGCCGCACTGGCCACCACCACCAGCGTCTACACCGGACGACGTGCACCTGGTCGACTCCACCCCCATTGAGTGCGCCCGCTCCCGGCCCACCGTGATGCGCTCGGACCTGGCCGGCTGGGCCGCTACGGGTACTGCGCCTCGCACTCACGCTTCTTCTGGGGCCTGCGCCTGCACCTGATCACCACCACCGCCGGGCTGCCGGTGGCCTGGGCGAGTCACCAGCCCGGGCCAGAACGAGCGCGAGGGTCCTGCGCAGCATGCTCGAGCACCCTGGCGCCCACCAGCGCCCACACGATCATCGCCGACAAGGGCTACCGCTCCAAGGACCTGGAGGACGACCTGAACCAGGCAGGGCTGACCCTGCTGCGCCCAGCCACACAGCACGAGACCCCGCGCCCCGGCGCCGGCCTCCTACGACCGTTGCGCCAGAGAATCGAGTCCGTCTTCGACACCCTCAGGGACCAGCTCGGGCTCGAGCGCCACAACAGGCCCACCCCACCGCAGTCACCACGCGCGTCGCCCAACGAATCCTGGCCCTGACAGCCACCATCTGGCACAACGACAACACCAGCAACCCCACCTACGCTCCCTAACCCCTACGACCACTAACCACACCCCTTGGAATCAATCATTGGACTGCTAGGTGTTTTTCGGACACTGCTTGTTTTGTGCTTCAGGCTGCCTTCTTCAGGTCCAGGAACTCGCTTTCGACCTCGTCGGGAGTGCGATACCCTAGGGCTGAGTGAAGGCGGATATGATTGTATCTCAACTCGATCCACGAGGCAATATCGTTCATCGCTTTGTCCTTCGTTGGGTATACCATCCGTACACTCTCTCATTCTTGAGAGTGGCATTGAACGACTCTGCCCACGCATTGTCCCAGCACACCCCCGTGCGCCCCACCGAGGGACGAATCCCATAACCCTTGAGATGATCCAAGAACCTCTGAGACGTGTACTGGCTCCCCCTGTCGGAGTGAAAGACCGTCACACCCTCCTCGACCGGGCATCTCCTGACCGCCATGTCAATGGCCTGGCACACCAGGGACGTGTGCATGTGGTCGGCCATCGCATAACCCACGACCTTCTTAGTACAGCAGTCCAGAACAGTCGCAAGATAGATAAACCCGGTCCACGTCCTGACGTAGGTGATGTCCCCGCACCACTTACGTCCAGGCTCGTCGGCGGTGAAGTCCCGCCGAGCAGGTCGGGCGCGCATCCAGGTCCTGGGCCGGCACCGTGGTTCGGACCTTTGCCCGAGGCCCGGCGGCCTGCAGCCCCAGGTCGCGCATGATGGAGCGGATCGTGGACCCGTCCGCCCAGACCCCGCGCCTTTCCAGACTCACCTGAATTCGTCGGTACCCGTAGGTGCCGTCGGAGTCCTCGAAGGCGTCGTTAACCATGACTCCAGCTCTTTTCTCCTCACGGTTGTTGCTGATTCGGGTCGGTCACGCCAGGAGTAGTACCCTGATTTTTGATACCCTGACCACCGGCACATTGAGGAGATGGGATAGTGGCCTTCTTCGCGGTTGATCAGCTCATGGCGGTCAGTCACGGCCGTTCCTTGGCGAAGAAGGCAGCTGCTTTTTCAGGAACTCGTTCTCCTGACGCAGCTCACGAACCTCTGCTTTGAGTTTTGCGATCTCGGCTGACTCGGAGGCCTTCTTACGATCCTGGTCGGTGGCGTGCTCTTTCCTGTACCTGGCGACCCAGTTTCACCCACCGTTTGGGCTACAAGACCGTATGAGGCGGCCACCGAGGCGATCGTGCGGTCCTTCTCGATCACCTCACGCACCACTTGGGTCTTGAACTCTTCTGAGTATTTCGCTGCTGGCATGGTCTCCATCCTATCGACTCACAGGAAGAAAAACTCCCCCAGTCCGAGAAACACCACGCACTCCACATCTAGTTGGTGGTGAGGGAAGCGAGGTCGTAAGAATATGATCGACATGGGTGTGGTGCGCGCTGAGGTTGAGGCGGCTCGCGCCGAGCTGCTCGACGAGGAGGACAACCCCAAGGCGATCCTGTCCTGGGGGCCCGCATGCGGGTGTGGCGGGCCATGATCGACCCCGAGGATCCGGAGGCCTCCTACCGTCGCCGGATCGAGCTGAAGATGGCCTGCGTGCGCCGCGTCCAGCACTACTGGGAGCAGCACCACCCAGGCGACCAGAGGGTCCAAGAGATGCTGGACCTGGCCCAGCGCCTCATCGACGGCCAGGAGACCAACACCCGCAAGGCGCTCAAGCAGGCCAAGAAGTTCCGCAAGGACGTCTGGACCGACGACAGCGACTGGACGAAGGAAGGTGCACGCGCCACGTATGCGGCCTATGGCGCCGCATTCATGGTGGTCTCGGCGTGCTCGCGCGACCCCTACGCCGACATCACCGGCCCCGAGACAAACGACATCGACCTGCTTCCGGACTCCATCGAGACCAGCTACGACTGCGCCTGCGCCGAGACCGGAGCCCCCAACGCCTCCAGGGTCCACCAGACCGACGTGCCCGCATGCCGAGCCTTCTGGCTGCGGTACCTCGACGAAGCCATCCCGACTGTCCTGGCCAACTGAGCGCTGAAGAGGGCTCACAAGCCGCCCAGCCAGCAGAAACGTCGCTGGGCAGCTCGCCGATGGTCGGGAGTCCCGATAGTGCGCAGGTCTCTGTTGGCTGAGGATGTGCTCGATGTCTTCGTTCGGGACGTTGCGCTTATCGGCGCTGTCCGACATGCCTCCAACAGCGCGCTACAACATCCCTGCCAGAATCGAGGCCGGTTGGGACTGAGGTCGACGAAGGCCGAGACGCATCCGTGACCTTCGCGGTAGTGTCAACGGGTTGGTTTCCGCCGGGTCGAATCCGGCCGACAGTCAGGAGCCCCCGTGGCACATGCCGAGAACCGCCCCGCGAGTCGAGCCGGGAGCCCGTCGTCGAGCCGCCGCACTGGGCTGCCTGCTGCTCGCCGGCTCACTGGCCCCTGACCGGGCTGCTCCTCCAGGACTCCAAGCCCGATGCTAAGGCGCCCGCAAGCGGAGCCGGCTCCGCGGGGCGCTCGACGTCGGCCCCTCAGCTGCCGCCACGGCGTCGAGCACCGCGGGCACCGTCACCGCCGCCAGCCTGTCCGACACTCAGATCGGGTACACCGTCACCGCGATCCCCGCCGGCCTCGACGTCAAACGGGGCGCGATCCTTCAGGACTTCGTGGCCTACGACCAGATGTCCTGGAAGCTGTGGGTCGGCGGCGGACAGGACACCAGCAAGGTCCCCACCGTCACCACCGGCAACCTCCAGCAGCAGATCCTCGATGACGCTGCCAACCTGAAGAACAAGGGGCAGAAGGCCAAGACCCCCGTCAAGGTGGCGATCTCCGAGGTCGCCATGAGCACCGACGGCCAGAGCGCCACCGTCACCTACTGCGTGGACCTGACGCGGGTGACCTACATCGACGCACAGGGCAAGGACGTCACTGAACCCACCAACAAGGCGCGGATCCCGGCGAAGAACACCATGGTGCCCGGCAGCGGCGGGCACTGGCTCGCCTCCGAGGAGGAGGAGACCGGCGAGCCGAACACCTGCAAGGTCGGCTGATATCTTCGGAGCCGTCGAGGCATGATTGTCCCTCACCTTTTCTTCGGCACCTTCTCCCGGAACGCCCAGTGTCCTGCCGGGGAGGAAGGGAGTCGGAAGGAGGTGGGGGTCGTGTCCAAGCCGAAAGGCAGACGTAGGCAAGTCCGCAAGGACAAGGAAACGGCCCGGAAGGTGAGCGAACTGTTAACCGCAATCGCTCGCCTGATCCGGGCCGTCAGTGTCCTTGTGGATACCCTCGGCAAGTGGTTCGGATGAGCCGCTTACCTAGGGGAGCCGTCCGGTACCCGCCGGATGGCTCCCCGCCATTATGCCAGCCGGCTCGCGCCAGTGTCCACGTGCTGTTGACCGCCGTCGTCCAGCCCGGGAACCCGTCCAGGCAGGTGGGCCTTGGTTCCAGGTGAGGCATGGCTTGCCTGTGAATCATAAGTAACACCCACAGAGACTTGCGACGTAGTAAAGTGGTGGCCATGAACGCAGACACCATGACCACACCGTCCATCAACCTCGCCTTCACTGCCTCCGCCGCCCTGAGCGACAACCTCCAGCGCGTCCTGACCGACCTCATCGCCCTCGAGCTCGTCGGCAAGCAGATCCACTGGAACATCGTCGGCCCGAACTTCCGCGACGTCCACCTCAACCTGGACGACGTCGTCGACATCGCCCGCGAGGGCTCCGACGAGGTCGCCGAGCGCATGCGCGCCATCAACGCCGTCCCCGACGGCCGCCCGGCCACCGTCTCCGCCGCCACCACCGTCCCGGCCGCCCCCGAGGGCGAGATCCTCACCGGTGAGGGCGTCGCCTACATCGTCTCCGCCATCGAGGCCGTCGTCGCCACCCTGCGCGGCGTGGACGAGGACGTCGACTCCGAGGACCCCACCTCCTCCGGCATCGTCGAGGACCTCATCGGCAAGCTCGAGCAGCAGGCCTGGTTCCTCTCCTCCGAGGTCCGCAAGCCCGTCCGCTGAGCCCGAGGCTCGCGCCGACGCGCTGACTCCATCACGTGGGGCCCACCTCCTGACGAGGCGGGCCCCACATTCGTGTCTACGGGCCGGACTGCCGACTCTGGGGTGTCGTATGCGCCGGGTGCGGTCCCAGATCTCACTTCGATCTCACTTCCGCCAGTAGCCCAGTGCCCCCTCCAGGCAGCCCAGTGCCGCGTCGACCGGGCTGTGGCGCTGCCTGCGCGTCCCAGGAGTGGCACCCTTGGAGACATGGTTGGTGAGTCACCTGGAATAAGCCGTCCCGCAAGCCCCCGCCTGGATCGACCACGCCATCTGGTGGCAGGTCTCACCCCTCGGGCGCGACCGGCGCCCCCATCCGCCCCGAACCGGGTACGCCCCTGACCGAGCCCGGCGCCCCTGCGCGCCTGGACCGCCTGGAGCCCTGGCTCGACTACGCCGTCGAGCTCGGCGCCAACGGCCTGTCGCTCGGCCCGATCTTCGCCTCATCCACCCACGGCTACGACACCACCGACCACCTGCGCATCGACCCCCGCCTGGGTGACGACGCCGCCTTCGACCGCCTCGCCGAGGCCTGCCGCGCCCGAGGCCTGGCCCTCATGCTCGACGGCGTCCTCGGGCACGTCGGCACCGAGCACCCCCTCTTCCGGGCCGCCCGCGCCGGGGGAGAGGAGCGCAGCCTCTTCCGCTTCGACGACGCGGCAGCCGGAGACGGGCAGCAGCGGCGACGCGGCCGGCGGCCCCGGCTACGCCACCTTCGAGGGGCACGAGTCCCTCGCCGCCCTCAACCACGACTCCACCGAGGTGCGCGACCTCGCCGTGCGGGTGCTCACCCACTGGCTCGACCGCGGCGCGAGCGCCTGGCGCCTGGACGCCGCCTACGCCGTCGACCCCGCCTTCTGGGCGAGCGTCCTGCCCGCCGTGCGAGAGCGCCACCCCGACGCCTGGTTCATGGGCGAGGTCATCCACGGCGACTACGCCGGCTTCGTGGAGGCCTCCACCGTGGACACCGTCACCCAGTACGAGCTGTGGAAGGCCACCTGGAGCTCACTGGCCGACGTCAACTTCTACGAGCTCGACTGGTGCCTCAAGCGCCATAACGAGCTGCTGGAGAGCTTCGTTCCGGCCACCTTCGTCGGCAATCACGACGTCACCCGGATCGCCAGCAAGGTCGGAGCCGGTGGGGCGGCGCTCGCTGTCGTCCTGCTCATGACCGTGGGCGGCGTGCCCAGCGTCTACTACGGGGACGAGCAGGCCTTCCGCGGCGTCAAGACCGAGACCCTCGGTGGCGACGACGAGGTCCGCCCGCCCTGCCGGCCGCGCCCTCCGGGCTTGCGCCGCAGGGTGCCTGGATGCTGCGGCTCCATCAGGACCTCATCGGGCTGCGGCGCCGCCACCCCTGGCTCGTGCGTGCCCGCACCGAGGTCACCGAGCTGGACAACCCGCGGCTGTCCTACGACGCCGTCGGTGAGCAGGGGCAGCGGCTGCACGTGAGTCTCAGTCTGGAACCGGTGCCTCGCGCCGAGGTGCGCGCACCCGGTGAGGCGCCGCTCGTCGTCGAGCCGCCCGAGAGTGATTCCCTCACTGGCTCTCACGCTGGCTCGTACCGCGGGGGACAAGAACTCGCAGGCGGGTGCGATCGACGCGTACGGGGACGGAATTCCTGTCCCCGCACGCGCAGGATGTCCCCGGCTGGAGAGGTGCACCCGGCGGAGCAGGATGTCCCTCGGCGGTGCGGCTCAGGGCCCCGTCGGGGGTGAGGGAGTGGTGCGGAATCGTCGTCGGTAGGCCGACGGCGTCGTGCTCACTATCCGGGCGAAGGCCTGCCGCATGGTGACAGCGCTGCCGAAGCCGCAGACCGAGGCCACCTGCTCGACCGCCAGGGTCCGTGCTCTCCAGGAGACGCTGAGCCTCGCGCACCCGCTGTGCGCGCACCCATGCCGCAGGCGCGGTGCCGGTCGACCCCGGAAGGCGCGGATGAAGGAGCGGGTGCTCATCTGAGCCTTCCTCGCCAGTCGTTCCACGGGCAGCGGCTCGCTCAGGTGCTCCAGCGCCCAGACCGCCGTGCTGCCGACCGGGTCGTCGTCGGCGTGCCGCGGCACCGGCCGCTCGATGTACTGTGCCTGCCCGCCTTCGCGATGCGGCGCGATGACGAGCTGACGTGCGACCTCGTTGGCGGCCCGTGCCCCCAGATGCGTGCGCACCAGGTGGAGACAGGCATCCAGGCCCGACGCCGCGCCCGCCGAGGTCAGAACATCGCCGTGGTCCACATACAGGACCGACTCGTCCAGCGCGATCTCCGGGTGCTCGCGCGCCAGCGGCTCGAAGGCCCGCCAGTGCGTCACCGCCCGGCGCCCGCCGATGAGGCCGGCCTCGGCCAGCGGGACCGCCCCCAGGCACAGGCCGACGACGCAGGCGCCCCGTGCATGTGCAGTCTCCAGTAGCGAGCACAGGTCCTCTCCGGCGGGGCGCCCGTCGGCGAACCACGCGGGGACCACGACGATATCGGCCTCGCCCGCGAGCTCCGGCCCGCCCAATCCGCCGAGGATGTAGCCCTCCGAGGTGCGCAGAGAGGCGCTGGACGGTGAGGGGGCTGGTGGCGTCGGATCCGTGCGGTCCGCGGAGCTCGTTGAGTCACCGGCGGGCACCGCCGCCCCGGGGCCAATGGTGAACAGCGAGGTCCGCCAGTCCGCCAGACCCAACCGGCTCACGGTTCCGAAGACCATCTGGGGGATCGACAGGTGGAACATGGTGATGCCGTCGAAGGCGTAGACGGCGATGCGCATGCGACCTCCCTGAGTGCTTCCTGCCCTGCGCCGCACTCGGCGTCCCTCAGCGCCTGGCGTAAAACCATCGTTACGTAGCGTATGCGCCACTGGTGGGCGCTGGCCCGATCGCACATCCTGAGTGTCACCACGCAACCGCCGCGCCAAGGCGCGCACTTTTGGAGGCACCATGACTGATCGCGATGAGCAGGGTCGAACTGTCCCTCGCAGGGCGCTGGTCCTTGTCGACGTGCAGAATGAGTACGCCCGACTGCCGCTGCGCATCCGCTACCCGCGTCTGCGCGACTGTCTGAGACAGATCGAGCGGGCGCTCGACGCCGCCGAGAAGGCCGGACTCCCAGTGGCCTGCGTACAGCACGCCGGTCCACCCGGCGGCGCGATCTTCGCCCCCGGTGGGAAGGGCTTCGAGCTCTATCCGAGCATCGAGCGTCGGCGGACCCTGCAGTGGAAGTTCGTCGTCAAGCGCCGCGGGTCGATCTACGCGGGGACTGATCTGGCCGCCTGGCTGCACGGGCAGGGTCGTCGATACCGTGACGCTCGTCGGGTTCATGGTGAACAACTGTGTCCTGGCCTCGGCGGCCTGGGGCGAGACGATCGGTCTGACGACGGAGGTGCTTTCCGACGCCGTCGGCGCCATCAACCTGCGCAACCGCGCCGGCAAGGCGGATGCGCGTACGGTTCACACCACGCTCATGGCACTTCTGCACTCCAACTGGGCGGCGGTGGCCACCGCCGACGACTGGTGTCGGGCGCTGGCTCGTGACGAGCCGCTGCTGCGCAGCAACCTCGTCGCCTCCGCGATGGCTCCGTTCTGACAGTGTTGTTGTCGGTGACAGGGGCATTCGACGCCGTCGGTGACACTGTGTCCCCCGACGGGTGCTATCGACGCGTACGGGGACGGAATTCCTGTCCCCGCACGCGCAGGATGTCCCCGGCTGGGAAGGGGTGCACCCGGCGGAGCAGGATGTCCCCGCCGGTGTTTGCGGTAACCGCCTACACCTCGATCAGTGGGCGGCTGGGATGCACTGCGCCGGTGTCCAGGGTCAGCCCCTTCGCGGTTTCTCTGCCGGCGGCGGTCATGCCAGGCCCAGCTCCTTGTCCGCCCATGCCAGGTCGGAGTCGCTGACGGGGCCGAGCTCGCGGTCAAGCGCGTCCAGCAGCTGCGCCAGGCCGTCCTCCTGTTGGACGCGCGCGACCGCTGCGCTGATGAATCCTGACACCGAAGGTGCTCGCCCCTGCTCAACGGCACGGCGAATCGAGATGACTTGCTCGTCCGGGAGGCTCACCGCAATCTTCTGAGCCATACCCGCATCATACCGGCGGTGAGTGTGACAGTGCGATGTGGACATGCTCGTCGCCACTCCGCCATAATGGTGGGGAGCCATCCGGCTGCTATCCGGATGACTCCCCTCGCAAGAGGTCGGCTTAGCCGATCCACTTGCTGAGGGCATCCACAAGGACACCGACGGCCCGGACAAGGCGAGCGAGAGCGGTCAAGACTTCGCTCACCTTCCGGGCCGTTACCCTGCCCTTGCGGACTCTGACGTGCCGACCTCTCGGCTTGGACACGGCCCTCACCTCCTTCCCGGCTCCTTCCTCCCCGGCAAGGACAACGGGTGTTCCGGGAGAAGGTGCCGAAGGGAGGCAAGTCCCATCATGCCAACAGGTACCGACACTCTGGTCAGGATCGTGGTCTCTTGCCGGCGGCGATGAGACGGAACTGCGATCCGGGCCGGCCTTGACCCTCACGTAGCGTGAGGGACGAGGCTGCTCCGCATGAGCACCTTCAACGCATTCGAGATGAGCCCCGTGCCCGCGCCCAGCGAGGACGCCCAGCCGCCTGAGCCCTTCCGCGGCATCTACGGCATGCCGATGTTCGTCACCGTCCCGACGTCGGATCTGGATGCCTCGGTCGACTTCTGGACTGAGGCGCTGGGCTTCTTCACTCTGTTCAGTATTCCCGGCCAGCTGGTGCACCTGCGCCGCTGGGCCTTCCAGGACGTCCTCCTGGTGCCGACGCCGCAGGCACCCGCTCCAGCTGACGGCCCCTCGGTGAGTGTCAGCTTCTCCTGCGTCCTGTCCCAGATCGACGAGATAGCCGAGGCCTGCGAGCAGCGCCGGCCGGGCAGCGTCACCGGCCCGCGCATCACCCCGTGGAACTCCCGCGAGGTCGAGGTCATCACCCCCGAGGGCGTACACGTCATCCTCACCGCCGCCAGGCCCCTGGACCCGAACAGTGCGCAGGCCGAGGGCTTCCGGCGTGTCGGCATCGAGGCTCCCTGAGGCCCTGACCCCACCGCGTCGGCCGGCGTCAGGACGCCGGGTGGAAGCGCGCGCCCGACGTCGGGTCGGCCAACCAGGCCAGGGCCGCCTCGATGCGCCCGGGCGTCGAGCTCAGCAGCGGCTCGGGCAGTGCGTCCGGCGCGAACCAGCCCACCTGCGTGGACTCGTCGTCGGCCGCATGGGCGCGATCCGCGCTGCCTGCCCGCGCCCGCCCCACGAAATTGATGTCCATGAACACGCAGTTGTCCCCGTTGGGGAAGGCGAAGGGCTCACCCGCGGTCACGCTCGTGAGCGCCAGCACCTCGACGTCGACGCCGGTCTCCTCCAGGCACTCGCGCCTGATCGCCACCGCCGGCTGCTCGCCGGGCTCAGGGATGCCGGAGACCACCGCCCACCGCCCGTTGTCGGCGCGCCGCCCCAGCAGGAGCCTGCCGGCCTCGTCGACGACGACGATGCTCACCCCCGGCAGCCACAGCATGTCATGCCCGATCTTCTGCCGCAGGGAGACGATGAACTCCGGAGTCGCCATGCCGCGAGCCTAGACGATCACTTACCGCGGAGGCGAAGGTGGGAAGCGGCAGCTTGGGCAGACGGCCGTCGAGCGCTGGCACTCGCTCAACACTTCGACCGAATCTTCATAAATGACCCGGAGCCGCGTCGTTTATGAAGATTCGGTCGAAGTGTGTGCGTGGGTGGTGCGGCGTGTGGGTACGCGGTGCGTGGGTGGCGCAGCCGGGCCCGGCCCGCGCGCCCGCCCGCGCACCCCCGGCCCGCGCGCCTAGATGAGCATGGCGACGACGAACCTCGTGAGGGCTGCCATGACCCAGGCCGTGACGAACATGTAGGTGTAGGCGATGATCGGCCACTTCCAGGTGCCGGTCTCGCGGCGCATCGCCGCAGCTGTGGCCATGCACTGGAGGGCGTAGACGAAGAACACCAGGATCGCCGCAATCGTGGCCGGGTTGAACAGCTGGTCACCCGCCTTGTTGGTGAGCGTGTCCTGCTGGTAGGTCATCGTGGCCAGGTGTGCGCCGGGGTCCTCGGGGTCCTCGGCGGCGGCGATCTGCCCCAGGGTGGCCACGAAGGTCTCGCGCGCCGCCAGCGAGGACAGGATCGCCACGTTGATGCGCCACTCGAAGCCCAGCGGCTCGAAGACCGGCTGCACCGTCTTGCCGATGGCGGCCGCCCAGGAGTTGTCCATCGTGTAGGAGGTCTTCTGCGCCTCCAGCAGCTTGCCGAGCTCCTCGGCATCGGTGATGACCTGCCCGTCATCCCCCTTGACGGTGGACGACGCCGGGTCCTCCGCCGCCGCGGACACGGCCGCGCACTCGGTGCTGGCGGAGCAGTGGGCGTCGAACTGCTCCTCGGAGCGCATCGGCACGTTGAGCAGCACCCACAGGACGAGCGTGGTCAGGGCGATGACGGTACCGGCCTTCTTCACAAAGCCCTTGCAGGCGTCCCACACCATGATGAGGACCGTGCGCGGCCGAGGCAGCCGGTAAGGGGGCATCTCCATGTAGAAGGGCAGCAGCACCCCGCCACGGTCAGTGAGACGCTTGACCACCCAGGCGGCCGCCATCGCGGAGACCGCCCCCAGCAGGTAGAGGGCGAACATGACGGTTCCGCGTGCGTTCAGCGGCCCGATCTTCGCGTCGGCGGGCACCATGATGGAGGTGAGCAGGACGTAGACGGGCAGCCGCGCCGAGCAGGTCATGAGGGGAGCGGCCAGCATCGTGGCCACCGGTCCTGGCACTGGGCAGCGTGCGGGTCGCCATGATCCCGGGGATCGCGCAGGCGAAGGACGACAGCAGGGCCACGAAGGCCCGCCCCTCCAGGCCGACCCGGCTCATGATCCTGTCCATGAGGAAGGCTGCCCGCGACATGTACCCCACGCCCTCGAGGAAGGCGATGATGAGGGAACATGATGATGATCTGGGGGACGAAGGTGAGCACCGAGCCCACACCCCCGATGAGCCCGTCACCCAGGAGCCCGGCCAGCAGCGGGTGGGACTCGTCGAGCCAGCCGTGCACCAGCTCCCCCAGGGCGCTGAACCCGCCCTCGACGGCGTCCTGGAGAGGGGCCGCCCAGGTGAAGATCGCCTGGAAGAAGACGTACATGATGGCGAAGAACACCAGGGACCCCAGGACGGGGTTGAGCAGGACCCTGTCGACGGCGGTCGTGATGCGGTCCTGCTGCGGTGCCTGGTAGTCGGCGGCATCCAGGATGGAGTCGGCCCAGGAGGCCACCTCGCTGGGCGACGTCGGCGCCGGCAGCGGCGGGCGCTGCCAGTCGGAGATCTCGGTCAGGTGCTCGCGCAGCTCGGGGATGCCGATGCCCCGGTTGCCGACCACCCGCACGGCCGGGATCCCCAGGGCCTGCCCGAGGGCCGCCACGTCCAGCCGCCCGGCGCGCCGCGTGAGCTCGTCGGTCATGGTGACCACCAGGCAGGTGGGCAGCTCCAGGGCGAGGGCCTCGGCGACGAAGTTCAGCCCTCGCCGTAGCGTCGTGGCGTCGACGACGACCACGAGGGCGTCGGGGACGGAGATGCTCTGCGAGGCGTCGGTGAGGACGTCGCGCACCACCTGCTCGTCGGGGCTGATCGGGTCCAGGGAGTAGGCGCCCGGCAGGTCCTCGATCGTCAGGCTGGTCTCGCCGATCCGGCAGGTCCCCAGTGACCTGGCCACGGTGACGCCCGGGTAGTTGCCGGTCTTGGCGTGCAGACCGGTCAGGGCGTTGTATATGGAGGTCTTGCCCGCGTTGGGGGCTCCCGCCAGGGCGACGCGCGTGGCACCGGCCACCAGGGTCTTGGAGCTGGAGGACCCGCAGTGGCAGTCGGGGGCGCCGGCGACCTCGGAGGCTGCGCAGTGGTCGCTCATGGGAGCTGCTCCTGACGCTCGGGGGTGTCGGCCTGCTCCTCGGCGAGAGGCCCGACGACGACGTCGGCCTCGGTGAGGACCTCGACCTGGACCATGCGGGCCTCCTGGCGGCGCAGGCACAGCTCGTAGTCGGCGACGCGGTAGACCACCGGATCGCCCAGCGGGGCGCGGCGCAACGGCGTCACGGTCCGGCCGGGCACGAAGCCCAGGTTGCTCAGCCGCTTGCTGATGGGGTCGTCGGTCGTGTCCTCCTGCAGGCCGATGACCCGGCCGCTGGTCCCCAGACGCAGATCGGACAGGGACCTGTGCGCGGAAGGCGGGGTGCCGCCGGTGCCGGCCGGCGTCGTCGTGCCGTGGTGTGAGACTGCAGTCGCCATGTTGCCCTCGGAGCTCCTCGGATCCTTAAGTCTGTGCTCGGTCGCGGCGCGGGCTCGCGCACCGACCATGACAGTCTAAGGTGAGGCTTAACTACCGTCAGGTTTTTGGGGCGTCACCGACACAGATCAGGGGTGGTAGGCCCACGCCGCACAACGCGCCGAGCCGGGCGTCGCTCGCGTAGCCGGGTGGGAAAATAGTGGGGCTACGCGAAAGACGCCCGGCTCGGGGAGGGGCTGCTCGGTGAAGGGCTACTCGTCGACCCTGCGAACCTCGACCAGCCAGGGGCAACGGCGCCGCAGCAGGTGCTCGAAGCGCGCGTGCATCGTGATCTCCGCGGCCGGGCAGTGGTCGCAGGAGCCCTCCATGGCGATCTCGACGACGCCGTCGCGCACCGACTGCACCACGAGCGCGCCGCCGTGGCTGTTGATGAAGGTCCCCAGTGAGCCGTCGGCGATCTGCCGGGCGGCGGCCTCCAGGGCGTCGTCGGGACCGGAGGCGTGGGAGGTGGAGGCGCCCTTCCACGACGTCGGGGCGCCCAGGGCGTCCACCAGCGCGGATCGCACCCGGGCTCCCTCCGTGCGCCAGTCGTGGCCGGCACCCAGGAGGGTGAGCACCCCGCCGCCGTCGACCCTCACGGAGCGCAGGGTGCCGTCGTCCATGAGCTTCTGAAGAAGCGCAGGGGCGTGGGCGACCTCCCCGGTGAAGGGCAGCAGGCCGTCGGGAATGACCCACCGCAGCACGTCGGGGTCCGGCGTGGTTGTCGGGTGCGTGGGGACGACGGGCACTACTGCCTCACCTCTCCTGTGTCCTGGGCGCCCCCGCCACCGACGGGGGCGCCGTGCTGGTCATTGGTCCGTGCTGCTCCACCTACATGAAGGCGGCCACGAGTGCGCGGCTGATCGCTGCCATGACCCAGGCCGTGACGAACATGTACGTGTAGGCGATGATCGGCCACTTCCAGGTGCCGGTCTCGCGGCGCATCGCACCGGCCGTGGCCATGCACTGCAGGGCGTAGACGAAGAACACGAGGATCGCGATGACGGTGGCCGGGTTGAACAGCTGGTCGCCGGCCTTGTTGGTCAGGGTGTCCTCCTGGTAGGTCATCGTGGCCAGGTGGGCGCCGGGGTCCTCGGGGTCCTCGGCGGCGGCGATCTGTCCGAGGGTGGCCACGAAGGTCTCGCGCGCCGCCAGCGAGGACAGGGTGGCGACGTTGATGCGCCAGTCGAAGCCCAGGGGCTCGAAGACCGGCTGGACCACCTTGCCCCCCTTGGCCGCCCAGGAGTTGTCCATCGTGTAGGAGGTCTTCTGCGCCTCCAGCAGCTTGCCGAGCTCCTCGGCATCGGTGATGACCTGCCCGTCGTCCCCCTTGACGGTGGACGACGCCGGGTTCTCCACGGCCGCCGAGATGGCGGCGCACTGCTTGTCGGAGGAGCAGAAGGCCTCGAACTGGGCGTCCGAGCGCATGGGGACGTTGAGCAGCACCCACAGGATGACAGTGGTCAGGGTGATGATCGTGCCGGCCTCTTCAGGAAGCCCTTGCAGGCGTCCCACACCATGATGAGGACCGTGCGCACGCGGGGCATGCGGTAGGGGCGGCATCTCCATGTAGAAGGGCAGCAGGGATGTTGCCTCGGTCGGTGAGCTGCTTGACCACCCAGGCGGCCGCCATCGCGGAGACCGCCCCCAACAGGTAGAGGGCGAACATGACCACGCCGCGCGTCCCGAAGGGGCCGACCTTGGCGTCGCCGTCGACAGTCAAGGAGATCATGATGACGTAGACGGGCAGGCGGGCCGAGCAGGTCATGAGGGGTGCGGCCAGCATCGTGGCCACCCGGTCCTTCGTGGAGGGCAGCGTGCGGGTCGCCATGATCCCGGGGATCGCGCAGGCCAGTGAGGACAGCAGGGCCACGAAGGCCCGTCCCTCAAGCCCGGCGATACTCATGACCTTGTCCATGAGGAAGGCGGCTCGGGACATGTACCCCACGCCCTCCAGGACGGCGATGATGAGGAACATGATGATGATCTGGGGGATGAAGGTGAGCACCGATCCCACACCCCCGATGATGCCGTCGCCCAGGAGCCCGGCCAGCAGCGGGTGGGACTCGTCGAGCCAGCCGTGCACCAACCCGCCCAGGTACCCGAAGCCGTTCTCGACGGCGTCCTGGAAGGGGGCCGCCCAGGTGAAGATCGCCTGGAAGAAGAGGAACATGATCGTGAAGAACACGATGGTTCCGGGGATGGGCCGCAGCAGGACCTTGTCGACCGCGGAGGTGATCTGGTCGTTCTGGGGCGCCTGGTAGTCCGCGGCGGCCAGCACCGAGTCGGCCCAGGAGGTGATCTCGTCGGGGTCGGTGGGCGGCGGCAGCGGGGTGCGCTGCCAGTTCTCGACCTGGGCGAGCTGGGCGCGCAGGTCGGGCATGCCGACGCCGCGGTGCCCGATGACTCGCACGGCGGGGATCCCCAGGGCCTGTCCGAGGGCGGCCACGTTGAGTCGGCCCGCACGGCGGCTGAGCTCGTCGGTCATCGTGACCACCAGGCAGGTGGGCAGCTCCAGGGCGAGGGCCTCGGCGATGAAGTTCATGCCGCGCTGCAGCGTCGTGGCGTCGACGACGATGACCAGGGCGTCCGGGGCGCTGACCGTGGTCGAGGTCCCGGTGAGGACGTCGTGGACGATCTGCTCGTCGGGGCTGATCGGGTCCAGGGAGTAGGCGCCCGGCAGGTCCTCGATCGTCAGGGTCTTGCCGCCGACCTTGCAGGTCCCCAGCGACCGCTGGACGGTGACGCCGGGGTAGTTGCCGGTCTTGGCGTGCAGGCCGGTCAGGGCGTTGTAGATGGAGGTCTTGCCGGCGTTGGGGGCACCCGCCAGGGCGACGCGCGGGGCGCCGGACACCAGGGTCTTGGAGCTGCCCGAGCCGCAGTGGCAGTCGGCGCCGTCATAGGGGTGCTCGCAGCGCTGCGACTGCCCGGTGGCGTGCTGTGTGATGTCGTGGGTGCTCACAGAGTCTCTCCCGTGTTCGGTGCTGCGGGGTCGTCGGCCGCGTGCCGTCCGGCCGGCCTGGGCTGGAGGATGATGCGGTTCTCGGCCTCCACGGTGGTGACCTGGATGAGTCGGGCCTCCTGGCGACGCAGGCACAGCTCGTAGTCGGAGACGCGGTAGACCACCGGGTCTCCCATGGGGGCGCGGCGCAGTGGCGTGGCGATCCGACCGGGGACGAAGCCCAGGTTGCGCAGGCGCTTGACGAGGACCCCGCCGACACCGTCGTCGAGCAGGCCGGTGATGCGTCCGCTGGTGCCGGGGCTCAGGTCCGACAGTGCGAAGGTGGCAGTGCCCGGTTCGGGTAAGTATGTGGTGCCCTCGGGGGCGCGGTGTCGTGGAACAGCAAAATCCATGGTGTCCTCAGATCGACATGAAGGGGCTTCGTCGATATGAGTCTAAGGCAACGCTTCTCTATCTCGCAGCAGGTCAGAGGTCGTTCTGCTTCAGTGTGGCGCGTCTGCCCGGAGTTGCGACGGGAAGGGGGCTCGATTCCTTATCGGAGCCTGAGAGCGGGGGCTGCGGTTGTTATCGGCAGGAGGTGGCAATGGTGTCGATCCGTATAAAATATAGTGCGATCACTTCCTACTTCCGCAAGATGCTTTTCTTGTGGAAGTAGGAAGTGATTTGTTGGCGATATGTGGGGATGGTTGTGCGGGGATGTTTCTGCCTGAAGCGGGGAGCTGCTTCACCGTTTTTGTTCCCCTCAAGGGTCTTGAGGGCTCTCAGGCCTTCTGGTGAGGTGGTGGTGGGTTAGCGGGCAGAGGGGTCGGGCATGTTCTGGGCGCCCAGGTAGTACACGTAGCCGAGCGGCACGACGAAGAAGAAGAAGGCGATGCGAACCAACCAGGCGTTGACGTTCCATTTGTTGGCGAGGCCTCCGCAGACTCCGAGCCAGATCTTGTCGGCGGAACGGGCGGGCCAATCGAAACCAGAAGAATTCTGTGCTGTCATGGCAGATATTCTGCAATGCCCGACGCGCTGGTGTCACGTTGGAGTCTCAGTCTGAATAAATCAGTGTCCAACAGTGGGTGACTGGGTGGTGGATATATCTAATGTGAGACTTCGACGCCCTTCAATGGCGGGGTGATCGCGGATTCCTTCTGGTTCCATGAGACGAACCTTGGAAAATACTCGATGTCCAATAAGAGTGACATGAATCTCTGTACTCTTCTCGGCTATTAGGTCCGTTATCGCTTGTGAAAATAAGGGGTGTGACGACGGGCCGGTGTGCTGGGGGCTCGTCACCCTCTGCCGGTCCCGCCTCGCCGCCGAGAATCAGCGGGGCCGGGACATGGCCACGGCGCGGGCGCGCTCGGCCCAGGCGTCGTCGAGCGGCTCGGGGTCCCAGGCGGTGCCGGCGTGCTCGGCGGCTCGGGCCAGCAGCCAGTCGGCCACGGTCGGGTTCTTGGGCAGCAGGGAGCCGTGCAGGTAGGTGCCGATGACGTGGTGGACGCGCCCGCCCTCGGTGGAGTCCTTGCCGTTGTTGCCATCGCCCACGCGCACGGTGCCGAAGGGGCGCGCGCCCGGCCCCAGGGTGGTCAGGCCGGAGTGGTTCTCGTAGCCGACCACCGCGCCGAAAGTCCTCGGTGTCCAGGGTGATGTTCCCGATGAGGCGGGTGTCGCCGGCCACCGTGTGGGCGTCCATGAGGCTGATACCGGGGATCTCCTGGCCCTTGGCGGTGGTGAAGCCGTGCCCGAAGAGCTGGTAGAGGCCGCAGATCGCCAGCATCGGGACGCCGTCGGCGGCCCACGCCTTTGAGCGTGGGGCCGACCTCGACCAGGTCCTCCTTGATGCGGTCCTGACCGGAGTCCTGGCCGCCGCCGCCCACGAGGACGTCGACGTCGCCGGGCAGCTCGTCGCCCGGGTCGTAGGAGAGGAGCTCGACGTCGTATCCCTGCCACTGGGCCCGCCGCGCCAGCACGAGCGTGTTGCCCCAGTCGCCGTAGATGTTCATGTCCCGCGGGTAGAGCTGGAGCAGGCGCAGGTGCCCGCGGGCGGGGCCGTCGGTGGTGTGCTCGTAGCGCACGGTCATGACATGACCTCCTCAACGTCCGTCATCTCGCCCAGGATCGAGCGCAGGGCCAGCATCGCGGTGTAGGTGGTGAAGATCCGCATGGGGCGGTCGGTGTCGGCGGCCACCCGGCGCATGAGGGCCACGGCCTTGCGCAGGTCGGGCTCGACATCGGCGACCTCGACGTCGTCATAGCGCAGCCGCAGCGCCATGTCCCAGGCCCGCACCCCGGTGACGACGGCGACCCCGCCGGCGCGCAGGGCCGAGAAAGTCGACGTCCCACAGCCAGGACATGTCCCGGCCGTCGGCGTACTCGTCGTTGATGGCCACGACCACGACCTCGCCGTCCTTCGCCTGGGCGGCCGCCGAGAGCAGCCCCATGCGGAAGCCGGCCGGGTTCTTGACCAGGGAGAGCTGGACCGGGCGGCCGTCCAGGGTGAGGACCTCGCCGCGGCCGAAGGCGGCCTGCACGGTGCCCAGGGTGGTCAGCAGCCCGGGCAGGTCGGCGTCCTCGCCCAGCACCTCCAGGACCACCCCGAGGGCGGCGCAGGCGTTGAGCAGGTTGTGGACGCCCGGGATGGCGAAGTCGACCTCGTGGGAGGTCCCGTCGACGCTCACGGTTGCGCGCTGGCCGTTGATGGCCCCCAGGGTGACGCGCGGGCCGGGGGCCTGGCCGCCCTGACGGGGGCTGACCAGACCGGTGCGCAGGTCGTCGTCGGACAGGAACAGGGAGCGCAGGTCCTCGCCTGCGCCGAAGGAGACGACGCGGGCGCTGACGCCCTCGAGGAAGGCGGGGGCGGCCAGGCGCGGGTCGTCGCCGTTGAGGACGACGACGTCGCTGGTGGCCTTGGCGATGGAGTGCAGGAGGGAGGCGGTGTAGTCGATCTCGCCGAAGCGGTCGAGCTGGTCGCGCATGACGTTGAGCAGGAGGCAGGCGCGTGGGCGGACCCGGGCCACGAAGTGCACGGCGTGGGCCTCGTCGAGCTCGAGGACGGCGATGTCGGCGTCCAGGTTGCCGGCGGCGTCGACCTCGGTGAGCAGGGAGGCGAGCACACCGCGCACGAAGTTCGAGCCGGTCCGGTTGGTGAAGACCTTGAGGCCCTGCTCGCGCAGGAGCTGGACCACCATCTTGGTGGTCGTGGTCTTGCCGTTGGTGCCCGAGACCACGATGACGCCGCGGGGCAGGGCGGCTCAGGGTGCGCTCCAGGAAACCGGGGTCGGTGCGCTCCATGACGAGGCCGGGGAAGGCGGTGCCGCCGCTGCCGCCGCCGCGTGCACGGGCGGCAAGACGCGCTGTGCGGCCGAGAGCGACCGTGAGACGAGAACGCATGGAACTCCTGCTGGCTCAGAATGACTGACCGGATGCGGTCACAGGGCTGGAGCGCGAGGGGCGCCAGCTGCGGGTCATTCTAGGGCAGCGGGGCCGGTCACGGATGCGTCACGATGCTCACGTGACCGGCGCGGGTCGTGGGGCATGGGGCGCTCGCGGTGGCGGCTCACTGGGGGACGACGACGTGCAGGGCGCCCTCCTCGACCTCGGCGCGCAGGGTGCGGGTGGAGCCGGCCGTGTCGCCGTCGAGCTCGAAGGGGACGGGGCGGTCGACCTCGATGAGAACCTTCCGGGCGCGGGTGAGGGTGAAGCCCTCCATCTCCTGGCCGGTGAGGATCTGCGCCCCCAGGCGGGCCCAGTCCACGACCTTGCCGGGGCTGGCCAGGAGCAGGTCGACCATGCCATCGGTGGGGTGGCGTCCGGGAAGAGCGTCATGCCGCCGGTGATGGTGCCGACGTTGCCGCATGAGCGCCATGACCATCTGGCGCTGCTCCGGGGGCTCGTCGTCGAGCGTGATGGTGGCGGTGAAGGGGTCGGGGACCGCGTTCTGGACGGCGGCCACCGCGTAGGCGCCCGAGCGGATGACCTTTTTCAGGCCCGAGTCGGTGGACTCCATGATCTGGGCGTCCAGCCCCATGCCGGCCATGACGACGAAACGCTCCTTGCCGTCGTCGAAGGTGCAGGTGACCATGTCGATGGCCGTGAGGCGGCCGTGCAGGGCCAGGCGGATGGCGGCGTCGGTGTCCAAGGGGATGGAGAGGTTGCGGGCCAGCAGGTTTCCGGTGCCGGCGGGGATGAGGGCCATGGGCATCTCGGTGCCGGCGAGCTGGGAGGAGACGGCGCGCACGGTGCCGTCGCCGCCCGCCACCATGACCAGGTCGACGCCGGCCTCCAGGGCGCGGTGGGCCATGGAGCGACCGGGGTCGTCCGGGGTGGTCTCCAGCCAGATGGCGGAACGCCAGCCGGCGGCGTGCACTTCCGTGGCGACCCGACGGCGCAGGAGCGAGAGGTCGTCGAACTTGGTGGGGTTGTAGATGACGGCGGCGCGCTTCTCGCTGCTGGTGCGCGACAGGCGACGGTTGACCCAGCTGGTGAGGATCGCGTCGATGCCGCCGGCCCACAGGGCCAGGTTCGCGAAGGCGGCGCCCAGGAGGAAGCCGCCGATGAGATCGCTGAGCGCCGCCAGGCCCATGTACCACTGGCTGACGGCGGTCACGGCGACGGCCGTGTAGCCCAGGACGGTGCCGGTGGCGACCATGGTGCTGCGGTGGTGGGCGCGCGCGAGGGTCACCAGGACCCAGGAGGCCAGGGTCATCGCTGTGATGTGCGCGTTGGGGTAGGAGTAGGTGAAGGCGGCGATGGAGTCGGAGAAGGCGGAGCCCGGGTCGGGGTGAGCCAGGTACAGGGCGATGACGAACTGGACGGGGATGCCGGCGGCGGCGATGGTCAGCGAGACGCTCAGACGGCGCATGCGGGCCGAGTAGGCGTAGACGACCCAGGCCGCGATGATCGCGAGGATGAGGAGGAGTGGGTGAAGGTGGCGAAGGCCTCGGCGAGTTGTCCGGCGGCCGACCGTGGCTGGGTGTCGGGGGTCGGCAGGAGGGCGTCGATGGCGGGGAGTACTGTGGCGCTGGGGGTGAGCGGTCCCGGGGCGCTCAGGTAGGTCCAGATGATGAAGGCCAGGGCGAAGCCGATGCACAGGATGGCCTCGACATACTTCAGACGCAGCGGGGCGCGTGAAGGTGAGGAGGTGGCGGTATCGCTTCGGGGCCTGCTCATACTCGCTCGTCCTTTCCAGCGGTTGATTGTCCGGAGGGCAGCCCTAGACGGTGCGGCTGAGAGCGGTATGCGGGCCGGCTGTGGGTGCCGGACCGGCGGGGCGGCCTGGCGCTGGTCGGTCCCGTCGGCGGCGCAGGGCAGAGTGGCTGTGCGGGGTGACTCAGCGGTCGGGTGCCGAAGGTTGCGGGCCCGGCTTTCTATACGACAGAAGACCCACGAGCGAGCCCGCGGGCCTTCTCACCTCATCGTCGGGGTGCTTGGGCCTTCGGCCTCTTACCCCTCCTCTTCGAAGAACTCATGAGCAAGCTCATGGGTTTCTTCCTTGGTCGGGAGTGCTTAGGCCTTCGGCCTATCGACCCCTCACGCGTCAGAAGCCCTCATCGAGCAAGCTCATGGGCTTCTTCCTTGGTCGGGGTGGCGGGATTTGAACCCACGACCTCTTCGTCCCGAACGAAGCGCGCTACCAAACTGCGCCACACCCCGTGTGCAGCAGGGGACAGCATAGCCTCCACCCACCGCAGGGAGGAAATCGGATCCGCTGAGTCCTCCGTCACGTCGCTGTTCGCTCCCTGACGGAACCCGGTTGGCCCGAGGCGCCCACCGTGACAGGCTGCTTATGACCGGTCCGCACGTTGGCCCTCCCCGGAGCGCCAGCACCAGTCCGGGGCCGTCATCCTCGGGGCTGTGAGCCCAGCCGAAGAGACGCGAGGGCCGGAGAAGACACCTGCCGGCCACCCGCTGCAGACAAACAAGGAGCCCCATGCGCATTGAGGCCGTCGTCGGCGACATCACCACCGAGAAGGTCGACGCCATCGTCAACGCCGCCAACAGCACCCTCCTGGGCGGAGGGGGAGTCGACGGCGCCATCCACCGCGCCGCCGGCCCCAGCCTGCTCGACGCCTGCCAGAAGGTGCGGGACACCGAGCTGCCCGACGGCCTGCCGGTCGGCCGCGCCGTGGCCACCCCTGGTTTCGACCTGCCCGCCGCCTGGGTCATCCACACCGTGGGTCCCCAACCGCCACGCCGGCGAGGACGATCCCGCCCTGCTGCGCGCCTGCTTCGACAGCTCCCTGGAGCTCGCCATCCAGCTCGGCTGCACCGGCATCGCCCTGCCGGCCGTCTCCGCAGGCGTCTACGGCTGGCCGATCGCCGAGGTCGCCGAGGTCGCCGTGGCCCGGGCCCGCGCCGTCGAGCAGCGCTCCCGCACTGAGCCCGACGCCGTCGGCCGCCTCGAGCTCATCCGCTTCGTCCTGTCCTCGCAGGCCAACCACGAGGCCTTCGCCCGCGAGCTCGCGCTCACCGAGCAGCCCTGAGGCGGCCGCCCGTGCTCACGCGTTTTCGGCGGACGATCTCGGCCGGACTCAGGCGCCTTCGGCCTCCGCGGCCGCCTGCTCATCCGCCCACCGGCCCAGGTCCTCGCCGTGGATCGCGGCCGCCAGCAGGTCCGGGAAGGCGTCCGGCGTGCAACCGAAGGCCGGCACCCCCATCGCGGCCAGCCGCCTGGCGACGTCGTGGTTGTAGCTGGGGACGCCGTCATCACTCAGGGCGAGCAGTACGACGACCTGCACCCCGCTTCCCAGCAGCTCCCGCACCCGTCCCAGCATCTGCTTCGGGTCGGAGTCGTACAGGTCGCTGATGAGGATGAACACCGAGTCCGCCGGCCGCGTGATCGTCTGCCGGCAGTACTCGATGGCGGGGGAGGTGTTCGTGCCGCCGCCGAGTTGGGTCCCGAAGATGACGTCGACGGGGTCCGACAGCAGCGGCGTCAGGTCCGTGACGGCGGTGTCATAGGCGACCAGCGTGGTGCGCAGTGAACGGATCGAGGCCATGACCGCCGCCATGATGGAGGCGTAGATGACTGAGGAGGACATGGACCCGGACTGGTCCATGCAGATGGTGAACTCCTTCTGAATGCCCCGACGGCGCCTGCCGTGCCCGACGAGCCTCTCCGGGATGACCGTGCCCAGCTCCGGCACGTAGTTCTTGAGGTTCGCGGCAATGGTCCGGTTCCAGTCGATGTCGGCCGGCTGGGGCCGCGAGGTCCTCGTGGAGCGGTCCAGCGCGCCGCGCACCGACTGCTGGAGCCGGTCGGCGATCCGCTCCTCCACCTCCTTGACGACCTTGTCGACGACCGTGCGCGCCGTCGCCCTGGCCTCCTGAGGAATCATCTCCGACAGGGTGGCCAACGTCGCCGCCAGGTGCACGTCGGGCTCCACGCCCTGGAGCACCTCGGGCTCCAGCAGGAGCGTCGTGAGCCCCAGGCGGTCAATGGCATCGGTCTGCATGACCCGCACCACCCGCGAGGGGAAGTACCTGCGGATGTCCCCCAGCCAGCGGGCCACATGGGGCGCGGAGCCACCCAGGCCCCCGCGCTCCTTGTCCTGCGGGTCGACGTCGTACAGGTCCGCCAGTGCCGTGTCCATCGCCCTGTGCCCCTCCGACAGCGAGGTGGGGTAGCCACGCGCGTCCACGCCCAGGGCCAGGCGCCAGCGCTGCTCAATCGTGGTGGGCTCGACGTCGTCGGCCCGGTCGGCCCGGTCGGCCCGGTCGGCCGGGCCCGCTGGGACTGCCTGGCCGGCGTGCTGCTCCGGCTGGTTCGCGTCGTCGGTGCGCTCGTGCGTGGTCATCGGGTACCTCCCAGGATCATGCTCACGGTGTCCAGAACCGCCTCGACGTCGTCGAAGGCCTCCTCAACCGGGCCGCTCCCGTCCGGGGCGGGGGAAACCGAGGTCCCGGATCTGCCGGGCCAGGTCCGTCTTCTGGGGGCTCGGCCACTGGCCGAAGGCTCGTCGCAGTGCGGGCAGGACGTCGACGAAGGCCTGGTCCCCGATGCGCGCCAGCCACTCGTTGAGCACCTCGAGCAGGGTGTTGTCATAGCTGAGCAGGAGGATGTCCCCCGCGAGGAAGCCCTCGATCCACTCGGCCTGATCCTCGGGCTGCGTGCCCTGCGACAGTGCCCGGGACAGCCTCAGGGCGGCGTCGTCGCGGGCCAGCTCCCCGGCGTCCAGGAGCATTCGGGTGATGCGTCCGGCCAGCAGGCCCGGCAGGCTCCGGGTGGCCAGCGCGGAGCGCAGCGCACCGTTCCACAGCGTCGCGGCCCGCTCGTCCAGAAGACCGATGACTCCCTGGACCTCGTCGATCGTCGTACGCAGCGTGCGGGCCACCTGGGCGTCCACGTTCGCGGCCGCCGCGGGCATCCCCGCGCACCCGCGCACCAGGACGGCGCGGGTCACCGCCTCCAGGCTGGAGGTGTCCGTGCCGCGCACGTCCCCGTAGCGCTGGGAGCGGGCCAGGGCAGGCACCGAGCCCAGCAGCCGGACGATGTCCATCTCGCGGGCCGCCTGCTCGTCGAGGATCCCCAGCAGCTCGGGCACGACCTCGGACAGGCCGGCCGTCAGCGCCTTCTCCACCGAACCGGTCACCTGCGGCAGGGAGTCGGTGGCGCCCAGCAGGGCGTTCCCGGCGGCGGAGGCCACCGTGGTGCCGAAGGCCGCGGCCTCCACCACCTGCACGGACATCTCCGGGTCCCACTCGAGCTCCCAGACCTCCTTGAAGGTGCCGCTCGAGGCCACCCGCTGCCGCCTGCCCCAGGTGATCCCCAGAATCTCCAGGCGTCGCAGCAGCTGGGACTTGGCCAGGTCCCGGGGCTTGCGCAGGTCCAGGGAGAGTGTCCTGGGAGTCGCCGTGAAGGCCATGCGCAGGCTCTTGGCGCTCGAGCGCAGATCGGCGTCCAGGGGGACCATGGGGACGCCGTCGGGCACGCTGCCGAGCGCCTCGCCGATGAGGACCTCGTGGGTCGCGGCGGCGGCCCGCACCGTACTGCCATCGCACATGACTGACAGGACCGCCTCGTTCAGCTCGTCGAGGCCGGCCATGGGGCGCCCGCGCAGCGCGGCGAGGCTCTGGGCCAGCCGCGCCGCCTCAATGATGTGGGCCGAGGAGACCGGCAGGTCCTGACGGCGCAGCGATGCGGCCACCTGCGTCAGCCAGCGCACGACCGGCCGGTCCGGTGCGGTGAAGAGCAGGTGGTACCAGCCCGGCGACTCCACCCCGGCGCTGTAACCGCTGCCCCCGGCCAGGCGCTGGTGCGTCCACGGCACCCAGGTCAGCGACGTCCTCGCCTTCGCCATGCCCTTGAGCCGGGCGTTGTCCTGCGCGACCTTCGGCGGCCTGCCGGCCAGCGCCGGGGCGTGCCACGCCCCGCACACGACGGCGATCCGCTCGTGGCCCGCCCTTCTGGCCGCCCGGAGAACCTTGCGCATATGCGCCTCGCGGCGCAGCGTGGCCTCGTCGGTCTCCGGGGAGGCCTCCCGCAGGAGTCCGATCGCCTCGGTCAGTGCGTCGAAGGGGTCGCCCTCCATACGCAGCTCGACGACGTCCTCCCACCAGGCCTCCGGGTCCTCGTAGCCGGCCAGGCGCGCCAGCTCGGCGATCGGGTCGGTCCGCACCGGCTGGGCCGTGCCCCGGGCCGCGGCGTCCGCGGTGTCCGCGCTCTCCGACCCACTATCCGCCGGGCCGTCCGTCCCTCCGAGCCGCTCGAGCCGCTCGGGTCTTCCGAGCCGGCCGTATCGTCGATGGGCCCCTCGGTCTCCACCTCGCCCTCGGCCCCGGCCTCGGCGTCGGCCTCCGACCGGGCCCGCTCCCGTTCGGCCTTCCGCGCGGCCAGGACGGCGGCCGCCGGCAGATCCATGAAATGGGCCTGCGCCCCGTGCGCCACCGCCCAGGACAGCGCCTGCCACTCGGGGAGAAGACGGCCATCGGCCAGAAGGAGGCCTGCGAGGGATCGGTGTTGTCCCAGGCGAGCAGGGCCACCGGCGGCTCCAGCCCCCGGCCCGCCCACTCGATGAGGCCATCGGCGTCCGCCGGCCCCTCGATGAGGACGCAGTCGGGCCGGTAGTCCTCCAGTGCTGCGGCCAGGGCCCGTGCCGAGCCCGGACCGTGGTGACGGACCCCCAGGATCCGCACAGGTGGGCGCGGGTCCCCGGCCCTGGTTGCAGGGCCGCCCTGCGGACTCGGCCTCGGCTCCGACGTCGGCCCCGGAGTCGAGCTCTGCGCCGACGGTCACTGCCCCACCTCATGGCAGGCGCGATAGAAGTCGGACCAGTCGCGGCGCTCGCGCACCACGGCCTCCAGGTACTCCGACCACACCACCTGATCGGCCACCGGGTCGCTCACCACCGCCCCGAGGATCCCGGCGGCCACGTCCGAGGGCCGCAGGACGCCGTCGCCGAAGTGGGCGCTCATGGCCAGACCGTTGGTGACCACCGAGATCGCCTCCGCCGTGGACAGGGTGCCCGACGGCGACTTCAGGCTCGTGCGTCCGTCCTCCGTCACGCCCTGGCGCAGCTCGCGGAAGACGGTGACCACGCGACGGATCTCCTCCAGGGCGCCCTCCGCGGCAGGCAGCTGGAGCGCCGAGCCGAGGTCCTCCACGCGGCGGGCCACGATGCTCACCTCCTCCTCCGCCGAGGCCGGCAGCGGCAGCACCACCGTGTTGAAACGGCGCCGCAGCGCCGCCGAGAGGTCGTTGACGCCGCGGTCGCGGTCGTTGGCGGTGGCGATGAGGTTGAAGCCCCCGTGCGCCTGCACCTCGGTGCCCAGCTCCGGCACCGGGAGGGTCTTCTCGCTGAGCACCGTGATGAGGGCGTCCTGAACGTCGGAGGGCATACGGGTGAGCTCCTCGACCCGGGCGATCCGGCCCGTCCCCATGGCCGTCATGATGGGGGAGGGGACGAGTGCCGCCTGCGAGGGGCCCTCGGCCAGGAGCCGGGCGTAGTTCCAGCCGTAGCGCACCGCCTCCTCCGAGGTGCCCGCCGTGCCCTGCACCAGGAGCGTGGAGGTGCCGCAGATCGCCGCGGCCAGGTGCTCGCTCACCCAGGACTTCGCCGTTCCCGGCACCCCCAGAAGGAGCAGGGCCCGGTCGGTGGCCAGGGTCGCCACGGCCACCTCGATGAGACGCCGGTTGCCGACGTACTTCGGGGTGATGACGGTGCCGTCCTCCAGCGTGCCGCCCATGAGGTAGGTGACCACCGCCCAGGGTGAGAGCCGCCAGCTCGCCGGCCGGGTGCGCTCGTCAAGACGAGCCAGGGCGGCGAGCTCCTCGGCGTAGCGCTGCTCGGCGTGCGGGCGCAGCAGGGGCGCGTTGTCGGTGCTGGTCTGGTCATTGGTCTGGGTGCTGGTCACGGGAGCTCCTCGGTGGCTGACGGGCGGGTGGTCGACGGGCGGTTGGGAAGAATGGGGAAAGAAACAGGGCGTGGTGCGTACGGGGAGGCTAGGACGGAGGAGTGCGCAGAGCCTCCAGCCGGAGTCTCAGACGCAGCCCCTCGACGGCGTCGGTCAGGAAGGCCGGCGCCGAGTCGGGACGGGAGACCTCCTCCATCAGGGCCAGGGCCTCGGGCAGGACCGCGGCGTGGCAGGAGACCGGCAGCCTGGTGGTCTCCTGGGTGGTCCAGTAGCCGATGTCCTCCGGGCGGTGCGAGTCGAGGGCGGACCGGAGGAAGGAGACCATGCGCCGGGAGTGCTCCGCGGAGTAGGGGAACGGCCAGTAGCGGCGCATGTCGGTGAAACGATCGAGATCGCCCCTCTTGAAGGCGTCGGCCGTGCAGGCCTCGATGAGGGCGCCACTGCCACGACGGTCCGCGGTGAACAGGGCGCTGCTCAGATCCAGCGGCTTGCCCTCGAAGGTCACCTCGGCCTCGAGGAGCTGACCGGCGGACAGCCCGATGAGAGCCGGCCAGCGGTCGATCGGGACGCGTCCGACCACCTCCTCCAGCAGAGCGGGAGGGTATCCGGCAGCCGCTCTCCTGGCGGCCGGTGGGCCGACGTCGACCCGGGACGGGTCCCCGGTGCCACGCTCCCCGTACTCGTCACGCAGGACCTCGTCGGTCACCTCGATGGGGCGGCAGTCCACCCGGGTGGTGCGCAGAAACCGCTTGGTGACGCTCATGTGCGAGGCGGCCAGGGCCTCGGCGCGCTGGACCAGGCCGGATCCGGGCAGATGGAGGAGCACCTGAGCCGCCGCCTGGCGCACCCCTCCGGAGCGGTCCGTGACGGCCATCTCCAGCAGAGGCAGGTCCGCCTCCCCCAGGCCGGTGGCCAGTGCCTCGACGATCCCCTCGCGGGCCTCGGCCCTCTCCTTCTTCCACGACGCCACCATGAGAGTCCGTGCGGCGGCCGGGTCCTGGGCGCGCAGCCGCCTGAAGTAGGCGAGCCGCTGGGCGGTGGTGCCCAGTCTCCACACGGAGTCGTCCACGGCGTCGTCCCCGGAGTCGCCGCCGGAGTCGCCGCCGGGCAGCGACACCAGGGGCTCGACCCGCTTGCCCCACACCGGATGCTCGCGGAGCACCGCTGCGGCGCGTTCGTCGATGACGCCGAGGACCGCGTCGCGCTCCTCGTGCCTGTAGGCGGTCTCATTGAGGACGCGCACGAGGAGCGGGGCCGGCAGCCGCCAGCCGCGCTCGGCCACCACCCCCAGTGCCGTGGCCAGCAGCTGCTGCTGAGGCTTGCTGACCAGGATCTGCTCGAGGAGGGGGCGCAGCGCCTCCGGTGCCAGGGGGCGCGACGACGTCGGCCAACCGGTGTCCCGGGCGGCGGAGGAGGGGACCGAGGGGATCGTGGCGCGGTGCACCGCACCGTAGGCGGCGGCCGCGTCCAGGAGCGCATCGGTGCCGTCCGCCGCGTCGCCCTGCACCCCCAGCGCCCTCTGCCTTCTCCTGCCGGGCAGGAAGGGCCTCGGCGACGGCTCTGGGGAGGGCCTCCGAGGAGAAGGGCCTCGCACGTGTTCCCATGACGGCGGCTTGGGCCAGCGGGGACAGGTCACTCACAGGGCACGCACCTCTCCATCGGTGACAACACTCAGAGCCCGCAGGCCGGCGGGCGACAGCTCGCCCGCAACCGTGACCTCGTCACTGTCGGCCAGAAGCGGCAGGACCCATCGGGCGTCGTCGGGCACGATGAGCGGCAGCGCCCCGTCCGCGTCCCCGAGTGCCGGCTCGCCGTTGCCGAGCAGACGGAACCGCCCTGAGACCAGCACCGGTACGGCCTCCACCCACGGGTCCGCGGCGACAGCACGCCTCCAGGCCTCCCGAGCGGATGCCGTCCCCGAGGGCTCGGGCACCCAGCCGGTCACGGGCTGCGAGGGCTGCTCATCGGACAGGGCCACGCGCAGCTGGCCGCGCCCCGGGTAGAAGTGCGCGACGGCGTCGAATCGGGTCCCGGGAACGACAGTGGTGGAGAAACCGCCGGAGACGGGGGCGAAGGCGAGGATGAGCGCCCAGCGCCGGGTGGTCGTGCCGTAGAGCCACAGGCGGCGCTCGGCGAGCCTGCCCTCCACAGTGTCCCGGCCGGCCACGACCACCCAGGTGTCACCGATGCCGGGCGAGGCCAGGACGTCCTCGGTGCGCACGGTGATCCCCACGTGGGAGCGGACGGTGGCCCCCAGGTCGTCGGGCAGCTGCTCACGCCGGGTCCAGGCCCGAATGAGCAGGTGGAGCAGTCCGAGCTCGTCGAGCAGCCGCTCGGGCCAGTCGGGGGAGGAGTCCGTCAGCCGTGACAGGGCCGTCAGGCGCCGGGCGACTCCGGGGGCCTGGGCATCGACCATGCGGGAGGCGAAGCCCGTCAGCTGCTTGGGGCGCTGGGCCGAGCCGTTGGCCAGCCCCTGGCGGAGCTGATCGGCCAGCCACCGGTCCAGGTCCGCCAGCCCCTCGGTGATGCGCCCTTCGCGGGCGCGGGCACGAGCCGCGGCGCTCTTTGCGGAGGCGGCTGCCCGGGCCGGGTCATCGGGCTGGTCCGCGGCCTCCTGCCGTGCGGCCTTCTGCTGGGCTCGCTTGGCCCGGCCCTCCAACCACTCGGCGGCGAAGGCTGCCGGCTCCCCGCCGGCCACCTGGCCCCGGCTCCACAGGTGCAGCAGGCCGACGGCGTGCTTGCAGGGGAACTTGCGGCTGGGGCAGGAGCACTTGAAGGCCGGGCCGGACAGGTCCACGCACACCCGGTACGGCTTCTTGCCCGACCCCTGAGGCGCTTCCCCACACCAGCGCCCCGTGAACGCCGGCGTCCGACCACGTGGCGGGCAAGGCCAGCTTGAGGCCGGCCGTGGCGACCTGCTTGTCCGGTGCCAGCGCGGTGACCTGCTCGGCGCTCCAGGGCGCGATGGTCGGTGAGCTCATGAGGCCGAGGATAGGGCAGGGCGGTGACACCAATGAGCCCTCTTTCGTGGGAATCTCGATGATGCGCCTGGGGAGTCCTTCCCATGGTGCCCGCTCTTCTACACTCGCCTGCATGACCACCGACGCTCACCGTGGACACCCCTCCACCGCTCCGGGTGGCCCCAGCAGTGCCGCAGGCTCCGTCGGCCCGGCCGGACGCGACCCCCTGCCGTTGGCGGGGCGCACCGTCCTGGTCACCGGGGTCAGCCGCCGCATCGGCATCGGCCACGCCATCGCCTGCCGCGCCGCCGACTACGGGGCGAGCATCGTCGCCCACCACTACCGACCGCACGACGCCTCCCAACCCTGGGGCGCCGACGACATCGACGCCGTCATGGGCTCTATCCGCACCCACCTGGTCGGCCCGGCCCGGCTCGTCGACATCCCCGCCGACCTGGCTGTCCCCGGGGAGCCGGCCCGCGTCGTCGAGCAGGCCGTAGCCGCCGCCGGCCACCTCGACGCCCTCGTGTGCAACCAGGCCATGAGCAGTCCCGACGGGGCGCTCAGCGAGATGACCGAGGCCGTCCTGGACTCCCACTGGGCCGTCGACGCCCGCGCCTCCATCCTCCTGGCGCAGGCCTTCGCCGCCCAGGAGGGCTTCGCAGCCCCCGCCCCCGCCGGCTCCGCAGGCCCGGGCCGTCAGCCGGTCGACAACCACCGCGGCGCCATCGTCTTCCTCACCTCGGGCCAGGGCCTGGCTCCCCTGCCCGGGGAGATCGCCTACGCCGCCGCCAAGGCCGCCATCGCCGGCCTCACCCCGACGATCTCCGAGGAGCTCATCGACGTCGGCATCACCGTCAACACGGTCAACCCCGGCCCCGTCGACACCGGCTACGTCACCGAGGCGGACCGGGAGGCGACCGCCGCCACGTTCCCCCAGGGGCGCTGGGGCGAGCCCGACGACGCCGCCCGCCTCATCACCTGGCTGCTCACCGATGAGGCCCGCTGGATCACCGGTCAGGTCATCAACTCCGAGGGCGGCTTCGCCCGCTGGCGCCGCTGACTGCCGCACCCAGGCGCCGGCGTACCTGTGCGCTCTGCATGCCCCGGCCCGCTGCGCGTGCCCCGCGGCCCCCACACACTTCGACCGAAACTTCATAAAAGACGCGGCTCCGCGTCGTTTGTGAAGATTCTGTCGAAGTGTTGCGTGGGAAGGGGTGCTGGTGGGGAGCGCCCGGGGTGAAGTGCCGCGGGGAGCGCTGCGGGGCGCACCGCTTCAGGCCGGCAGCAGCCGCAGCAGCGCAGCCTCGGGCCGGCAGGCCAGGCGCACGGGCGTGTAGGGGGCTCGTGCCGAGCCCGGCGGAGACGTGCAGGTACATGTGGTCGGCGGCCCGCGGGTCCCCGAGCCGTCCCGGCCACTGCGACAGACCCGAGGCGCGTCCCCGGTCCAGGTCGCAGTTGGTCACCAGTGCCCCCACCCCGGGCACGCACAGCTGCCCGCCGTGGGTGTGTCCGGCCAGGACCAGGTCGACGTCGTCGGCCGACATCGCCTCCAGGACCCGCCGGTAGGGGGCGTGCGTGAGCCCCAGCCGCAGGGCCCGGCCCTCGCGGTCGCGGACCGCCGGCAGGGAGGTGGCCGACTCCGCTGAGCCGGCGGCCTCAGGGACCGGGAGGACATCGCGGTTGGCGTGCGGGTCGTCGACGCCCACCAGCTCGATGCGCCGCCCGCGCACGGTCAGCGATCCGCGCCGGTTGGTCAGGTCCACCCAGCCAGTGGCGGCCTGCAGGTCGCGGATCTCCTCCCAGGGCAGGGCCTCGATGTCCTCGTCGCGCACGCGGCTGGAGGCCTTGCGCGGGTCTCGGTGCAGGTAGCGCGTCGGCAGGCGGAAGACGGTGGAGCGGTAGTCGTGGTCGCCCATGACGAAGGCCCCGGGCAGACCCGTCAGTGGTTCGAGCGCCCGTCGCAGCGGCTCCAGCCCGGATGCCAGGGACGAGGTTGTCGCCGGTGTTGACGACGACGTCGGGCTGCAGCTGCGCCAGCTGCCGCACCCAGGCGACCCGCGCCTCGGTGCGGCCCGTCAGGTGAAGGTCGGCCAGGTGCAGCACCGTGAGGGGCTCCTCGTCGGTGGCGAGCACCGGCACGTCGATGCGCCGCAGCACGGGGCGCCTGGCCTCAATGAGGCTGTAGGCCAGCGTGGCCGCCCCCAGGGCGGCGGTGGCGCCGATGACGGACAGGGCGGCGCGGCCGGCAGGACAGGGCGTCATGGGGGAGTCTGGTCCTCTTCTGTTCAACTGTTCTTCGGCATGCGTGATGCGTGCGTGTCGATAGTTAGTATGAAGCTGCAGGTCTATTTAATTAGATTAATTAAACAAGGCCTGTTCGGTGTATTTCCTCCACATGGGGGCGGCCAGAGAACTGCCGTACATGGTGTCGATTCCCCTGCCGTTCAGGTCTTTGAGCTTGTATCCGCCAAGCCCTCCTTCAGGAATATCTGAGGTTCCGTAGCCGATCCAGACCGAGGTAGCAAGATCCTGGGTATATCCCACGAACCAAGCATGTTCGGCGTCATCTGTTGTCCCTGTTTTACCGGATACTGCTGGACCCTGATAGCCTGAAAAGGCTGCAGCCGCAGTCCCGCCTTGCTGTACTGGCCCCTTCAAGGCCTCTGTGACAGTGGCGGTAACTCCTTGATCTATTACTTGGCTGCAGTCGGCGCTGGGAATCGACATTGAGGTGCCTTCAGCGTTCTTGATTTCCTCGATAGCGATAGGCTTGCAATACTTGCCACCTGAGGCGAAGGTTGCGTAGGCGTTGGCCATATTCAATGGCGGAACGTTCTCGCCTCCCAGTGCCAGTGTGCGTACTGGCGGTAAGGGTGTTCCGTCCGCCTTCGTTATCCCGAGGGAGGCCGCGAATTGCGTCGTCTGGCAAACATCCAAATCCCCGAGCATCGTGGCGAATGCTCCGTTCACGGATTGCTTCGTCGCATCTCTGACGGTTATATTTCCATTGATGTTGGTGCCTGGTACGTTTTGTACTGGCCATGGGTCGGTGTCGTTTTCAGGGGCGCAGGGGATTGTGAAACTGTGGGGTGCAAACGTTCTTGGGGCACCCGAGACTAAGGAGTTGAGAGTTCCTTTACCCTCCTTGATCCAATCAGCCAAGATCAGTGCTTTGAAGGTTGAGGCTGGTGGGAAACCATTTGTGCCGTCAGTTGCTGGCAGGCTGCCGTGCTTGGCGTCGGCAGCGAGAACCAACTGAGTGTTGATAGTAGAGCCGTCCTCGCTTTCACCGTCCGCGTAGGTGGTGTTTTGACTCAAGGACCTGATCTTGCCCGTCCCGGGCTCGATCGATGTGATTGTTGAGTTGGCGTGGTACGGGTTGTTTTCGGAGTCCTGGGGCACCGCCTTGATTACCTCATTGGCTGCATCCTGCTTCTTGCGGTCTAAAGTAGTGGTGATTGTCAGGCCGCCGCGCGTCAGCAGCTGGCGGCGGGAGGCGACGTCTGGCCCGAAGTTCTCCGATCCGAGGATCTCGTTGACCACGTAGCTGCAAAAGTAGGCGTCGTTGCCCGCGGCGCCGCAGCCGGCGGGTGACCCCTGAATGTCAAGGTGGATCGGGGTGTTGACCGCTTCGTCGTACTGCTGCTTGGTGATGAACTTCTCCTCCAGCATCTTGGATAGCACCCAGTCCCGACGGCTCTTGGCCAGGTCGGGATGATTCTGAGGATCGTAGGCACTGGGGGCATTAGTGGTCCCGGCCAGCAGGGCGGCCTCATCCAGCGTGAGTTCCTTGGCCGTACTTGCTGAAGTAGTGCTGGGGAGGAGGCCTCGACCCCGTAGGTGGAGGGGCTGAAGGCGGCGATGTTGAGGTAGCCCTCGAGGATCTGCTGCTTGGAGTACTTCTGCTCCAGGCTGAGCGCGTACTTCATCTCGCGTAGCTTGCGGGAGGCGGTGGCTTCAGTGGCGTCCTTGATGATCTTGTGGTCATCGTTCTTCAGGCCGGTCTCAATGAGCGTGTTGCGCACGTACTGCTGGGTCAGGGTCGAGGCGCCCTGACGCGAGCCGCCGGAGTTGTTGGAGACCAGGGCTCGCACCATGCCGGTGGGGTCGACGCCCTGGTGCTGGTAGAAACGCTGGTCCTCCACGGCGACGATCGCGTTCTGCATGTTGACCGAGATCTCGCTCAGGGGCACCACGATTCGGTTCTCCGCGTAGAACTGGCGATCACGCTCCCGTCGGCTGCCAGGAGGGTTGAGAGCTGGCTGGGCGGCTGGACGTTGAAGTCGCTGGGGAGCTCTTCGAAGAGCTCGGCGGACGCCTTGGTCAGCGCTGCCGTGACACCCACGAAGGGGGTGGCGAAGCCCGCCGACAGGACCCCGCCGACGCAGGAGAGAGTCAGGAAGACCACGAGCATCGAGACGACCTGGGGTGGTGTCAGGGAGCGCCCGCGCGCAGAGGATTTCGCCATGGCGCCAGCCTACGTGGAATCGCTTGAAGGATGCAGTGGCGTAGACCCCTTCGGGCTGGGAAGACCCTAGGAGATCGGTTTGGCGACCTTCTGATCGGTGGGGAAACGAGGTGATTCGACGGCGTTGGATGACCCTCGAGAACGGGATGGCTCGACCGCATGGCGAGACAGGTGCAGCACCCAGGTAATTCTAAAGAAATATCCAGGTCGGAGTCACGGTGACATCACGATCTGCCGAGGAGGGTCGGGGCTCGGGTGTGGTCCTCGGGCCGTGAGAACTGGAGTCGCTGGCCGTGTGAAAGGTGAAGGGGGTGGCGGGCTCAGTGTCCAGAAATCGGCTCGCTCTCAGAGAACTCTCCTTGTTTGTGCTGGTCTGCGGCGCGCTGTCGGCGATCTGCGGGGGTCGGATTGCTCGGGTCACAGGTGGAGGATTTGGTGTGCGGTGCCCGGTTGCCATACGGTAACGACTGTGACGTGACCGACAACGGCGTCGGCCGTTGAATGAATCGGGAGTGAGCATGATTCAAGACGACCAGACCTGGGCGGCCAGAGCGGCCTGTGCCGCCGTTGAGCCTGACCAGCTCTTCGGTAAGGGGGCTGAGCAGCGCGACGCGAGATCACTGTGCTTCTCATGTCCGGTTCGTATGGAGTGCCTGGCCGAGGCCCTCAACTCCGAGTCCAGCTTCGGCGTCTGGGGCGGGCTGACCGAGAGGGAGAGGCGGGCGCTGCTGCGACGCTTCCCCGAGGTCGACGACTGGGGCCTGTGGCTCGAGCGGGAGGATGACGAGCTCGTCGCCGAGATTCACGCCCGTCGGGCCCCTCGCATCCTGGCCCGGGTGCGCTGCGCCTCCTGAGGCCGCCCCCGCGTTCCTGACTTCCGGCGCCTCGCGGTGGGCTCTAGGCTGAGGCCCATGACTGCATCTTCTGAGCCTGTATCCGCCGCGCCCACCACCTGGGAGTACGTCACCGTCCCCCTCATCACTCACGCCACCAAGCAGATCCTTGATCAGTGGGGCGCTGACGGCTGGGAGCTCGTCCAGATCGTGCCCGGCCCGTCCGGCACGGACAATCTCATCGCCTACCTTCAAGCGCCCCCGGTCCTGACGGGCCGCTCGGCGACAACAGCACGCATGACGCCGCGTCTGCGGCCGGGGGATGCCGGACCGCAGACGCGGCGTCACATGCGTCGTTGATTGAGGTTGATTGAGGGTGCCAGCGCCCGGTGGCTCATCCGGTGCGCCGTGCTGAGGGCTCGCGACCCGAGACGGGACCTCAGCGGGCGCGACGGCGCAGGCGGTCGACGTCGAGCAGCGTGACGGCCCGGCCCTCCAGGCGGATCCAGCCGCGGGAGACGAACTCGGCCAGCGACTTGTTGACCGTCTCGCGCGAGGCGCCCACCAGCTGGGCGAGCTCCTCCTGAGTGAGGTCGTGGGGGACGTGGACGCCGTCGTCGGTGGGCGAGCCGAAGCGGTCGGCCAGGTCCAGCAGGGCCTTGGCCACGCGGCCGGGCACGTCGGAGAAGACGAGGTCCGCCAGCGCGGTGTTCGTGCGGCGCAGGCGCTGGGCCAGGGCGCGCAGCATGTCCTTGGCCAGCTGCGGGTGGGACTCCACGAAGGTCATGAGCTGGTTGTGGTCCAGTGTCAGGAGCTCGGTGGGGGCCACGGCGGTGGCGGTGGTGGAGCGCGGTCCCGGGTCGAACAGGGTCAGCTCGCCGACGATCTCGCCGGGGCCGAGCACCGCGAGCAGGTTCTCGCGGCCATCGGCGCTGGCGTGGCCGAGCTTCACCTTCCCGGAGAGGAGAATGTAGAGGCGGTCGCCTGAGTCGCCCTCGTTGAAGAGGGTCTCGCCACGGCGCAGAGTCGTCTGCGTCATCATGGCGCGCAGTTCCTCCTGCTCCTCCGGGCTCAGGCCCTCGAAGAGCGGGATCCTGGAGATAATGCTGTCTTCCACGGAGATCCTCCTGGTGGTTAGGGGGCTGGCATCCCGCATGCGGGAGCCCTCGGGTCTATCCTGCCACGGCTTGTGACCTGTGGCACGCCGTCGAGCATTGTAGCCTCCGTGTGTTGCAGGTCAAAGAGAAGTGAGCAAAAATCGGGTGCGTCGTGTGACACTGTCCAATCCGCGAGGTTGCGGGGCGGCGGTGGGATCGACTGCAATGGCGATCTCTGGAGGAGGGCCCGGCCTCAGCCGGGCCGAGGCTCGAACGAGGGCTCCGGTGGCGCTGGTGGTGCTGCCGACGAGATCGCGGAGAGAGGACACCGTGCGCAGGGCAGTGAGCAGTGAGGTTGCGGCGGCTGAGGCGGCCCCCGAGGTCTCCCGAGGTGCCGACCATGGCTGACCCGGCCTGGCGGGCGGGCGCCGTCGACGACGAGCTCATGGCCCTCTATCCCGACGCCGCCTGCGCCCTCGACCACGACGGCCCCTTCCAGCTGCTCGTGGCCACCGTCCTGTCGGCCCAGACCACCGACGCGCGCGTCAACACCGTCACCCCCGAGCTCTTCGGACGCTACCCCGACGCCGCCGCCCTGGGAGCGGCCCGGCGCGAGGACCTGGAGGCGATCCTGCGGCCCCTGGGCTTCCAGCGCGCCAAGGCCGGGCACCTGCTCGGCATCGGGCAGGCGCTCACCGAGCGCTTCGAGGGGCGGGTGCCGCGCAGCCGCGAGGAGCTGGTGGCCCTGCCGGGAGTGGGGGCGCAAGACCGCCAACGTCGTGCTCGGCAACGCCTTCGGGCAGCCCGCCATCACCGTGGACACCCACGTGGGGAGGCTCTCGCGCCGCCTGGGGTGGACGACGTCGAAGGACCCGCTGCGCGTGGAGAAGGACATCGCGGCCCTGTGGGAGCCATGGCGCTGGACCGACGGCTGCCACCGGCTCATCGAGCACGGGCGCCAGGTCTGCTCGGCCCGTTCACCCCGCTGCGGTGAGTGCGCGCTGCTCGAGGCCGGCCTGTGCCCACGAGTGGGCGTCTGATGGGCAGCTGAGAGCGGTGCTCGCGGAGGCGGCCCGGCTCGGGATGTCGGGCTAGCCCCACCCCCGATCCGCCAGATGGCCGGATGGGATGGGAGAGACGACGTCGTCAGGCTGGAGGCATGACTGCTCACCCGCCCCTGGCCTCCTCCGACCCGACCGCCGCCTCCGCCTGCCTGCCGTTCAGTACCTCGCCTGCCGGGCCGGGCCCGTCGTCGCCCGTCGCCATCCGGTTGCGCGGCCTCACCCGCGTCTACGAGGTCCCCGGACGCCAGGACGCCCGCGTCACCGCCCTGGATCACGTCGACGCCGACCTGCCCGAGGGCAGCTTCACCGCCGTCGTCGGAGCCTCCGGATCGGGCAAGTCCACGCTGCTGCACTGCATGGCCGGCCTCGATGAGCCCACCGACGGCCAGGTGACCATGCTCGGCGCCCTCACCTCCGGGATGCGGGCCGCCGAGCGGGCCCGGTTCCGCGCCCGCCACGTCGGCTTCGTCTTCCAGGAGTACAACCTCATCGCCTCCCTGAGCGCCGCCGACAACGTCTCCATGCCCTCGCGCCTGGCCGGGCGTCCCCTGAGCGGCGCCCAGATCCGGGAGGCCCTCGACGCCGTCGGGCTCGCTCACCGCGCCGGCCTCAAGCCCCACCAGCTCTCCGGCGGGGAGCGCCAGCGCGTGGCCATCGCCCGCGTCATGGCCAGCCGGCCCCGGATCGTCTTCGCCGACGAGCCCACCGGTGCCCTCGACCTGGACTCCGCCGCCCTCGTCCTGGACTGGCTGCGCCGGCTCACCGAGCAGGGCGCCACCGTGGTCATGGTGACCCACGACGTCGAGGCCGCCGCCAAGGCCGACGCGGTCGCCGTCATGAGCCAGGGCCACCTCGTGCAGTGGGCCGGCTGCCGTGACGCCCGCCAGATCGCCGAGCTCGTCCACACGGCCCGGGCCGCGCGCGTCGCCTGACCGGGACGGGATCAGGAGAGGATCGGAGAGGTCGGAGGGATCATGGTCACACTCATCTGGAACGACCTGCGCCACCACGCCCGCCAGTGGCTGTGGTCGCTGCTCGTCGCCACCGTCGGCGGCGCCATCATCGGCGTCATCATCACCGCCTGGTACAGCGCCCTGAGCTGGGCCCAGGCCCAGGGCTCGGCCGAGCTCGTCAACGCCTCCCACCTCATCGGCTCCAACCTCGTGTCCTACGCGGGGCTGGCCACCGCCGTCATCCTGTCCACGACGCTCGGCCTGACCGTCTCGGCCCAGCAGCGCTCGCACGCGCTGTGGAAGGTCCTGGGCATCCCCGGCAGCCGCATCCGCCGCATCATCCTGGGGCAGGTCGGCGTCATCGGGTTGCTGGGAGGCGCCATCGGGGCGGTGGCCAGTCTCCCGCTGGTCCGCCTCTACCTGCTCACCTGGCGGGAGTTCGAGGTGTTCCCGCCGGATCTGCCCATCATCATGCCGGGCTTCGGGGTGCCGCTGACCATCGCTGTGACGACGCTGTTCTGCATCCTGGGCGGAATGGGCGCGGCCCGGCGGGCGGCGTCGGTCCCCGAGATGCAGGCGCTGAGAGAGGCCATCGGCCCCGCGGACCCGGACCCGGTGGTGGCAGTGGGTGATTGTCGCCGTCCTGGTCCTGGCCCTCGTGGTGACCCCCTTCGACAGCACCGTGCCTCTCAACGAGGCCGAGAGGGCGGAGCTGGTCGCCGCCGGCGTCGACCTCAACGACCCGGGGGAGCGCGCGGTCACCGGAGGCGCCATGGGGCTCCTCGCCGCGATCGCGGGCCTGTGCGTGCCGAACTGGACTCTGCGGCCGCTGCTGACCTGGTGGACCGCGCTCGTCCCGGGCCGCAGCCCCGCCTGGTTCGCCGCCCGCGCCAACGCCCGCCACCGTGCCTCCCTGTCGATGACGACGATCGTCCCCTTCGCCATCGCCGTGGCCATGACCGGCACCGTGTACGCCGCCGTCGGCGCCGGGCAGGCAACCGGCGCGCAGGGCTCGGTCAACGGGTTCCTCACCGTCGGGGTGCCGATCTTCCTCATCTCCGGCGTCGGCGGGATCGCCAACATCGCCATGGTGGGGCGGGCCCGACGCCAGGAGGGCGCGCTGCTGGGAGTCATCGGGGCGCGGACCGGCACGGTCCTGGCCTCCACAGCGCTGGAGGGCGTCATCTACGCCGTCACCGGCATCGTCTTCGGGCTGGCGGCCACCGCCTTCAGCGCCATCTACGCCGCGCTCTACTCCGGCGGTGGGATGACGGTCCTGGTCGCCTCGGTCCCGGTGGGGCTGCTGGCCCTCGTCAGCGGGATCTCGCTGGCGCTCGCGGTGGCGACCACCTGGCTGCCCGCCCAGCTCGACCGACGCTCCCTCATGGACAACCTGCGCCAGCCGGTGTGAACCGGGGTGAGGCGGCGCCGTAACGCACCTGCCGAGCCGTACTTCACCTGCTGACCCGGGCATTTCTCGCGTAGCCCTGCAGAAGACCGTAGGGCTACGCGAAATCCGCCCGGCTCGCGGTATCAGGCTGAGGCGGGTGGGGCGACGTCGGCCAGGAAGGGCAGCAGGGCCCGGACGAACCCGGCCGGGGTCTCCTCCTGGGGGAAGTGGCCGGAGCGGCGGATCGTCGCCTGCCGCAGGTTGCCGGTCACGTGATGGGTGTCGCGCGCATAGGCCTGGGCGGGCTGGACCGGGTCGAGCTCGCCCTGCACCGACAGGACGGGCACCGTCACCGGCTTGTCCAGGGCCGCCGTCTCCGCCCGAGACAGCACGAGGTTGCGCAGCGGCTCCAGGGCGCTGTGGGCGGCGCCGGGCCGGGACAGGAGCGCGGCGTAGTAGGGGGCCTCCTCGGCCACTGCCTCGCGCGTGTGCGGACCGGCCCAGGAGCGCAGCAGGCCCTCCAGGGCGCTGCGGCTGCGCAGGCGGCGTTCGGCCAGGCCCGGGATCCGCAGGCTCACGTACTGCAGCGCCGGTCCCGACAGTGCCCGGGCCCGCAGCGAGCGCAGCGCGAGCGGGTGGGGCGCACCGACTGGGACGATCGCCGTCGTCAGGTCCGGGGCCACGTGCGGCAGCGCCCAGGCGACCTGGCCACCGAGCCCCGCGCCGACGACCACGGCCCGCTCGTGCCCCAGGGATCGGACCACGGCGGCCAGTCCTGGGCGAGTGCCAGCAGGTCATAGCCCGACGGCGGCCGGTCCGAGCCGCCGAAGCCGCGCAGATCGAGGGCGCCCACGCGGTGCCCGGCCTGCGCCAGGGCGGGGATGACATGGCGCCAGGTCCACCAGCACTCGGGGAAGCCGTGCACCAGGAGGATGAGGGGCCCGGTGCCGGCCGGGGCCTCGGGACCCGCGAGCGCAACATGGAAACGGGTACCGCGGGCGGTGAGGTTGCGGTGGGTCCAGGGGCCGGGGCGATTGACGTCAACAGGCACGTCCGCAGCCTACTGGTCGGCGCCCGGCACCGCCCACGGGGCACCTGGCGGGGCATCCGTCCGCGGGGAAATGCCTGCGTCGGTGCGCCTCGTCCCCGACTGCGCGCCGGCGGCGCCCCGTCTCCCGTTGCGTCCACGACGCCGCCGGAAGCGGGGAATGTCCAAAACGGTGACAAAGGCTGCGATGAGGCGGAGACCGAGGAAAGGAAACCGCATGATTCCGCGGTTCAGGTCATGGTGCGAGCGTCTGGATGTCCTCTTTGTCACCGAAATGGACATGCAGCGGGGCGAACCGGCTCCTGGAGCCATGCCGAGAGGACGGTCGGGCTCGATGTCGCCACCGGTTGCGGATGGAAGGGGGCAGGGGATGGGCAGGTCCCGGTCCCAAGGGCCTTCTGGCGTTGACCGCGGATAGAAGGAGGGCGGGTCAGCCCAGCAGGAGGCTGAGGGCGACGTACACGCCGGTGCCGCCGATGAGTGACAGCCCGATGGAGCGCCGCCACAGGTGCAGGCCCGCCGTCGCCCCGATTCCCACCGACGGCCGGCAGCCAGCTCGACGGCGACAGGCTCACCCGCCCAGCGTGTAGGCCACCAGGACGATCATGACCCCCAGCGGCATCGCCCGGGACAGGAAGGCCAGTAGCGCGCTGTCCTGACGCCCGCGCAGCAGTACGAAGGGCACGATCCGGCACACGAAGGTGATGACGGCGACGACCACGACGGCGACCGTGATCTGCGGGTTGGTGAGCATCAACCGGCCCTCCGCCGCGGCTGCGGTCCGGGCGCCCCAGGACGGCGAGTGCGCCAGGCGAACAACCCCACGAGGCCGGCTGCAAGGGTCACCAGCGCGGTCAGCAGCGCCGCCGAACCACCCATGGCCAGGCCGATACCGCCGGCCACCAGCCCCAGGCACAGCACCCCGATATCGGGGTGGTTGCGCCAGTTCTCAATGGCCAGGACCACGAACAGGGCCGTGAGCACGAAGCCGAGCAGCTCGATGCGCTCACCCACCATGGAGGCCAGCGCCGTTCCGGCCAGCGCACCGACGGTCGTGCCCGCCACCCAGGAGGCGTGGCTGATCGCCTCCACACCCACCAGGTAGCGCCCGCTCATGGCCTGCCGGTCGCGCGCCGCCAGCAGCGCATAGACCTCATCGGTGATCGCGTGGACGGCGTAGAGGCGGGTGAGCGCCCCTGCCCCGCACCCGCTCCAGGGGGAATCCCAGCCCGTAGAAGACGTGCCGGCCCGAGACGAAGCCGGCGGACAGGGCGATGGTCGCCAACGGCTCGCCTCCGCCGGCCAGCGGCACCAGCAGCATCTGCATGGTCCCGGAGTAGATGACCAGGCTCCACACCGGCGCCCACCACCAGGCCAGGCCCTCGGCGACCAGCAGCATCCCGGCCGCCAGCCCCAGCGTCACGTATCCGACGATGATCGGCACCACGTCACGGGCCGCATCGGCGAGAGTCTGCATCCGCCGAACCGACAGCGCACCCGTCCCGGCGGGAGGCGGGACGGCGTCGGGCTCAGTCACGCAGACCGTGGTCGTCGTCCCGGTTGCGCTGCCCGGCCTGGCGCGCCAGGTGGGCGACGACGGCGACCATGATCGTCAGCACACCCATGAGGATGAAGCGGCCCGAGAGGCCGTCGTCCATGACATACGTGGACAGGGCCCTCCCCAGGTCGGAGTGGGCCTGGAGCCGTTCGACCGTGGACCCGAGGATCGACTTGGTGACCCCCGGCATGAGGACGAAGGGCAGGCCGACGACCACGCTGATGGCGCCGACGACGAAGGCCCCCAGGGATGATCGCGAGATCATGAACAGGGCGGCGGCGCAGGCCGCGGTCCCGCCCAGGATCTCCAGTGCCCCCATCGGGGAGGCGGCCGACGGCCAGGCCGAGGGGTTGCCGCCGGTCAGGGTGGCGGCGCCGTCGTGCACGAGGAACCAGGCCAGGGGGAACAGGACGACGGCGACGAGCACCCCGGCCCAGTGGGTCTCGACGCGCGAGCCCGGGGCGCTCAGCACGCTGGCGCCCTTGAGGAGGATGGAGTCGTCGTCCTCACTGGCGCCGGTCATGGCCATGGCGGCCTGTCGGGCCCGCCAACGGCCGCGCTCCTCCGGGTCGTCACTCTCCCCGGCGTCGGCGCTCGCGGACAGGCCCCGGGCGGTGGGAGCTGCTGAGGCCCAGGCGGGTGTCTGCTGCGGGGAGGGGGCCGACGGTGAGGCCGCCGGCGTCGGGCGATAGTCACGGGTGCTCGTGGCGGCGGGGGCTGACCGGGCTGACGGGGCCGACGGCGCCCGCTCGGGCTGCGGTGCCGTCTCCGCCGGGGCGGTGGGCTGCGTGCGGGTGGGTGTCTCAGGGGCGGTAGCCGGAGAGCCCGGTGTGCGGGGGTCGAGGCGGCTCGGGACGCTCCTCCCATACCCTCCCGTGATGGGGCGGAGGTCGAGGCGCCGGCGGAGAAGGCTGGGCGGACGGAGGTTGTCGACTCAGCTGAACGTGCCGTGGAGGCGCTTGCGGCAGAGCCCGTCCGGGCCAGCTGAGCCGCAGGGGTCGCCGGCCAGGACGGGGCCGAGGGGCGGTTGTCGACCGCAGCGTTCGCCGACGTGGTCGCCTCCGGCTCGGTCGGTGACGTCGCTGAGCTCACCGCTGGCGCCGAGGCCGCTGGCACCGGTGCCACCGGCGCGGCCTCAGGGCGGATCGACGAGGCGGGCCCCGGTGAGCCCGCTGACGGGGCCGGTGTCGTTGTGTCCGCTGACGGTGCTGAGGGCGTTGAGGGCGTTGAGAGCCTTGAGAGCCTTGAGGGCGCAGCGAAGGCCGCCGAGGCGGTGGGGGCCTCAACGAGCGCGAAGCCGTCATCACTGTCATCAGCGTCATCAACGTCGGCTGCGCCGGCCGGCGTCTGAGAGCCGGAGGCCCGCGTAGCAGGTGTCCAGGACTGCGAGGCCGGGGCCGTGGAGACAGACATCGAGACGGCTGCCGGCTGTGCAGCATCCTCGATATCGTCCTCGGGCTCCTGGTCTGCCTCGTCAACCTCAGCGAGCTCGCTGACCTGCTGACCTTGCTGACCTCGTCGACGTCAACGGCTTCCTCATCGAGCTCGTGACGTCGATGTTGTTGATGTTGATGTCGTTGTCGGAGTCGTCCACGCCCACTGCGGCATCCGATGCGGTGGAGGAGGCCTGAGGGGCAGTGCCCGTGACCGGGTCCGAGACCCGGGCGGCACCGGTGGACACGGAGACGGGCATGGCCCTCGCAGCAGGGGACCGACCTCGGGGCGGGAATCGCCGGGGTGGTGGGAGCGCGGTCGTCGTCCGCCTCCTGACGGTCGAGGTCATCGGCCTCGGCCGAGTCGTCAAAGTCCTCGAAGTCCTCGAAGTCCTCGACCGCGATGAGGTCCTCCGGCTCCACGGGGTCCTCGGCAGTGTCGGCCACGGGGCGCGTCCCCTGTGCGCCCGCCGCCGCTGTCGGCACCGAGGCGGGGGCTGCGGTCGGCCGGCTGACCGGCTCGCCGACCGGCCGGCTGCTGAGCCCGGTGCCGACTGCTGCGGCCGGCGTCTCGTCCTCGTCGTCCACCGGGGCGGGTGATGACGCCTCCGGGGTGGGGACGGTGGAGGCACCGAGGGCCGCGGCGGCCGTTGTGGCTGTGGCGGCAAAGTCCTGGGGCTCCTCGGACCGGGTGGGCGAGGGACCCGCGGGCGTCGTGGCCTTCGCGGCGGGCTGTGCCGGCTCGTCCTCCATCTCACCGGGCTCCGACGACGGCGGAATCGACGGCGGCATGCCATCGGCTGCAGCGGCCCCGACGGCCGTCTCCGCGACGGCGTCGTCGGCAGGGGGCTCGGCCGGGGTCAAGGTCTCAGACGGCGTCGGTACCGCCTGAGTGACCACCGGGCGGGGCGAGGAGGCGACGGGGCGCGAGGGGACCCGGGCCGGACGGTCAGCCGGCAGGGCGCCGCCATGAACCTCCTGGTGCGCCGAGGGGTCGGCTCCTCGGAGAGACCGCCGATCTCCTCAGCCGCGTCATCGGCTGCGTCGTCAGCCGTGTCGGCGACCGCCCGGGCGGTGCTCGCGGCAGCATTCGTGGTGGCACTCGTGACGGCGCTGGCGGCTCTCACGGCAGTGCTCCTGATGGCCTCGGCGGCCTGGCTCCCGGCAGCCCTGGGGAAGGACGCCTGCTCGCGGAGGTTCAAGGTGTCGGCCTTGTCGTCCGCTGTCGCCGTCTCCTCCTCGTCAGCCCCGTTCATGGCCGCATCATCGGCCGGATCGGCCAGGCTGACCGCCACCTCCCCCGGATGGGGGGTCGTGTCCGGTGTCCGTACGGCGGGTGTCGACGCCGTCGGGGAGGACGGGGCGACGTCGTCGGGGGTGACGGGTGCCTGCGGTGCGGTGCGGTCTGTGTTGTCGGTGCTCACGAGGTCTCCTTACGCATGCACACGGTAGTAGTAGGGATGGGGGTGCCGGAAGGGGCCGGTCATCCCCAGGACATGGATTCGGGCATGGGACCCTCAGACGCCGGAGCGCAGCCTGGCCAGCGCGTTCGCACGACCCTGACGGCGAGCCACATGTGCTCCCAGCCGATCGCCATGAGCTCGATGCCGATGGCGGCGAGCATGACGGCGTCCGGGCCGTACGGCAGGAGCCTGGAGACCAGATGGCTGCCAGGGATCATATCGTGACTGAGTGCGGGCACTGCCGCGAGAACGAGAACCGGGCCGGTGAGGCGCGCACCGAGGGTGGAGCGTGACGTCGAGGCGCCGGCCGCGGCCAGGGCCAGGAAGGAGACGAGGACGGCTCCGAGCAGCAGCGGCCCGGTCTGGACACCGGGGGCGACTGCTCGCAGGTAGGCGCGGGGCAGCAGGAAGGCCGCGAGCGCCAGCCCGGCGATGACCCAGGGCAGTGACAGGAGGTGGGCGCGCCGGCGTGAGGGCGGCGGCGTCGGGGTGGAGCCCACGGTCCGGTCGGCCTCGGTGAGGCGGAAGGCGGCGTGCCCCTGGGCCTGGCCGGCGCGGCGGGCCAGTCGCATTCCCCAGGAGCCGCCCAGCCACAGGCCCGCCAGGATGAGCATGAAACCGGTGCCGACGAGCCGCTGCAGCCAGGGCTCCGTCAAGGAGGCCGCGTGAATGGGGGCCATGAAGACCATCGACTGAGCCGTCAGCGCGGTCAATCCGGTGGCGAGCGCGCCCAGCGAGGAGCGGCTGGCGAACAGCACGGCGGCGGCCGAGGAGAGCAGCAGGAGGGCACCGAGCAGCAGGCCGGTGCGCAGCATCGAGGCCGGGTCGGTGGCCAGGCCCAGGAGGGCGGAGGCACCCAGGGCGAAGAGGACTCCGACGACGGCGGTGAGCGCGTAGTCGGGTCGGCGACTGCGCGGCGGCCGACCCGATGCGCCAGGGGGCGTGGGCGGCGGGGCCCGGGAGCCCGGGGCGTGATGGGAGGGAGTCACTCACCTGATTGAGTCTAGGGGGTGCACCCGCCTCGTGCGGACTTCGTCGAGGAGAGGGGCTGTAGGGCGCCTGATGGCGCCTGTGGATGCCGGTGACCCCGATGTGCCACAGTGGGGGCGTGGTGCGAATGTCTGTGGGAATCGGTCCGTCGGCGGCTGGGGGACCGAGGACGTCTGCGGCGCGTGGTGCGGTGAGCCGACCCGGCGTGTCGACCGGGAGGTCGAATGCCGGTGGGGCCGGCGGGCGTGCGTCAGCCGGGGCGTCTCCCGGTGGAGCGCCTCCGCCCGGGGATCCTGCGCTGGAGGCGCTGAGGCCGTGGCCGCCGATGAGCGGGTGCGCACCGCCGAGGCGGCGGTGCGCGAGGCCTGCGCCGAGCTGCGCTGGAACGAGGCCCTGCGGCGTCGGTGGCGTGAGGCCCGCGCGGAGGCCGCGATCCGGGGCGCCATCGCCTCGGGCGGCGTCGAGGGGGCGGTGGTCTCCGCCGAGGTGCTGCGCGAGCAGGTGGCCGCTGGCTCCCTCACTCAGGCCGCCACCGGTGACCCGGGCCTGGACGCCGTGGCCGGCCTGTGGCGCGCCGGGACCCGCCTGGTCGGCTGGATGCCCGACCTGGTGGGTCGGGGGCGGCCGGTGGCGCCCTCGGCGCGCTCGCTGCTGGCGGCGCTGCACCGCGACGTCGTCGGCCCCTGGCGGCCGGCGGCCGGGTGGGCCTGGGGAGGTCGGAGTGCCGCGCGCCCGGGCAGGTGCGTGCCCGCGAGGGCGGTCCTGGGGGATCGCGCCGCAGGGCGAGGGAGCTGGTGGCGAGGCTGGCGGGGCTGGTCGATCTCATCGAGGCGCCGCAGGCGCCGGCGCTGGTGCGGGCGGCCATCGTGCACGCCGAGATGCTGGCGGCCCGCCCTTTACCGCCGGGAACGCCGCGGTGGGGCGCCTGCTCGTGCGTCACCTCCTGGTGCGTGACGGGCTCGAGCCGACGGGGACGGCCGTCACCGACCTCTACCCCGGGCGGGTGCCGGCGGCCTACGCCGAGGCCGCCGGGGCCTACGCCTCGGGCACCATGGACGGGGTCGTGGCCTGGGTGGTGTGGCAGGCCGAGGCGGTGCTCGCGGGGGTCCAGGAGGCCCAGCGCCTGTGCCTGGCGGTGCAGGCCGGCACCTGGCGGGCCGGGTGAGCCCTGCATGAGTTCAGCGTGAGCCCGGCCGGATGATTCAGCTGCCGCGGGCGCCGTGCGGGCCGCGTCGGGCGACGAGCCAGGCGGCGGTGCCCCCGACGGCCAGCACGCCGGCCACGTGGGTGATCATCGAGGCCCGGGTCGACAGGCTCGGGGGCTCCCAGCGCGGCCGCAGGCGCACCGGGCGGGCGAAGTCGCGCACCGGCCAGTCCCGCTCCTGCGCCAGGCGTCGCAGGTCCCGGTCGGGGTTGACCGCGACGGGATGACCGACGGCGCTGAGCATCGGCTCATCGGAGATGGAGTCGGAGTAGGACCAGCACCGGGACAGGTCGATGCCGTGGGCGGCGGCGTCCTCGCGCAGCGCCACCACCTTCTCCGCGTGCAGCATGGAGCGGGAGATGCGCCCGGTGAACAGGCCGTCCTCGCCGACCTCCATGTGGGTGGCCACGGCCCGGTCGGCCCCGACGAGGCGGGCGATGGGGGAGACCATCTCGGCGATGGAGGCCGAGACCACCACGACGTCGTGCCCGGCCCGGCGGTGGCCCTCGATGAGGTCGAGGGCCTCGGCGTAGACGGCCGGCTCGATCGCCGTGGTCAGGGCGCCCTCGACGACCTCCACCAGCTCTCGGCGGCTGATGCCGGCGGACATGAGGGCCAGGTGCTCCATGAGGCTGCTGGACCGCTGGGTGCCGGCGCCCACCAGGAGGTAGGGGAGCTGGGCGATGAGCCCGTGGGCCAGCGCCCGTGAGGAGATGAGAGCCGCTGCGCCGCATCGGGGTGCCCAGCGCCCAGGTCGACGACGTCGCCAGGATCGTCTTGTCCAGGTCGAAGTAGGCCGCCGCACGGTGCCCGGCGGGCGAGGGGCCGACAGCTGGGCGCCCCGGCGCCACCGGTGGGGCGGTCGGTGCCGTCACCGGTGAGGTCGCTGGCAGTCGGGAGAGGTCGCTTGCGCGGTCCTGCGCGCTCATGACCCCATCTCATCACGAGCCGGACCCCGGTGTCAGGCGAGTCAGCCCTCAGTGGCCTCCGTGGTCTCCCGTGGTCTCCGGCATCGCCGCCGGTTCCCTGGTCAGCTGTGACCGCGTGACCGGCAGTGACCGGCGGCTGCGGCTGCGGCCGGGTGCGGCGGGCGCGGGGCCACAGGCTCGTTTCTGCAGCTCGTCTCCACAGGCCCGACGACGTCGATGGGCGCAGCCGCGGGCGGGCCCGCACCCTGGTGGGGAGCCGCCCCGGCGCCCCAGTACCGCCGTGCGGGGTGACGGACAGGGAACCGTGACGACGGCTGTGAAGACGGCCGAGGAGCCCTCGGGGGAGGTTCGGGAAGACGGTGGAGATACAGTGAAGGAGAGGGAGACGATGCCGCTGAGGATTCCTGTGAGGGCGACACGTGTGCCTGCGGGGGACGGCACATGGCAGTGGGAGCAGGAGGAGGAGACGCTGACCATTCCGGCAGTGGTGGATCCCGAGGACGAGGCGACACCGGATCAGGGAGGAAGGCTGCGCCGCCGGGGCAGCGCAGCCCGGGTCGGGCCGGAAACAGGGTGGACGGCGGACGGCCAGGACGTCGCCTTCTCCCCCGAGGCTCCGCCGGCAGGCCTGGGCCGCCAGGGGGTGACGCGCAGGCGGACGAGGGGGTGATGCCCTCAGAGCATGCCGCCCAGGTCCTGGCCGTCACCGGCGCCCGTGGGGGCCTGGGGGCCAGCGTCCTGCTGCTGCACCTGGCGTGGGCGCTGGGCCGCGCGGGCAGGCGGGTGGCGATGATGGACCTCGACCCCGTCGGTGGCCTGGACCTCCTGTGCGGGGAGAGCGTCCTGACCGGACTGCGCTGGGCGGACCTCCCGGCTGAGGAGTCGGCCTTCCGGCCCGGCCACCTCGTCGGGGCCCTGCCCGTGTGGCACGCCATGCCGGTCCTCACCGGGGACGTGCGCGGAGGACCCCGGGCCCCTGCGCGGAGGCGGTCCTGGAGGCGATGCGGGCCGAGCACGACGTCGTCCTGGTCGACCTGCCCCGAGGGGCGCCCCGGCCCCCGGGTGCCCGGGTCCTGCTCATCACCGGACTCGACCTGCGCTCGGCGATCGCCGCCGAGAGCATCACCTCGCGACTGCGGGGCGCGGTGTCCGGGGGTGCTGAAGTCACCGGTACCGCTCCAGGGGTGCCGGTCTGGCTCGTGGTGCGCCAGGTGGGTGAGGACGTCGTCGCCGAGGACCTCGAGCTCATCACCGGCTGCCCGGTCCTGGGGCAGGTCCCCACCGACCGGGTCCTGGCCAAGCGGCTGGCCCTCGGAGAGGACCCGGTGCGGGCCCGCTCGGCCATCCGGCGCGCCGCCAGCGCCCTGGCCCAGGAACTGCTGTCCCGGCTCCCTGGAGCCGCGGCGTCGGGGCCGACGAGGGGCGGCGCCGGGCCCGCCTCCGGCCCGGCTGGTGCCGTAGCCGGCCAAGGGGATCAGGAGGCGGGGAGCCAGTCAACGAACCGACCAAGCAACCGGCCAACGAATCAGCCAACGAACCAGCCAATGAACCAGCCAATGAACCAGCCAAGGAGTCAGTCATGGTCCCGATGAGTCCCGATCACCCCGACGTCCCCGGTGGCGTCACAGGAGGCGACGGCCCCGAGCTCGCCCGCGTCCGCAGCGCCCTGGCCCGCGGCGTGGGCCTGGAGGACGCCCTCAACGACGCCGCCGCCCCCGCCACCGGCCAGGTGGGGATGACTCGTCTCGGTCAGCGAGTGCGCGCCGACGTCGACGGCGCCGGGCCGCTCCTCCAGCCCCTCATCGAGACCGACGGCGTCACCGACGTCCTCGTCAGCGGTGGGCACACCTGGATCGACCGAGGGCACGGCCTCGAACCCGTCCCTGAAGCCACCATGGAGGAGCCCGAGGCGCGGGCCCTGGCCGTGCGCATGGCCGCCTCCGCCCACAAGCGCCTCGACGACGCCAGCCCCGTCGTCGACGCCACCCTGCCCGACGGCACCCGCCTCAACGCGGTCCTACCGCCCCTGAGCGCCGACGGCACCCTCATCAGCCTGCGCACCAAGCGCCGCCGCGGCTTCACCCTGGACGAGCTCACCGCCGCCGGCACCGTCGCCCCCGGCCTCGACGACGTCCTGGCCGCCCTCGTGACCGGCCGCGCCAGCTGCCTGGTCACCGGCGCCACCGGCACCGGCAAGACCACCCTCCTGGCCGCCCTGCTCTCACTCGTCCCGGCAACCGAGCGCATCGTGTGCATCGAGGAGGCCAGCGAGCTGCGCCCCCACCACCCTCACGTCGTCCACCTCCAGGAGCGCGGCGCCAACGTCCAGGGCGTCGGGGCGGTCTCCATGACCTCCCTGGTGCGCACCGCCCTGCGCATGCGGCCCGACCGGATCGTCCTGGGCGAGTGCCGCGGCCCCGAGGTGCGTGACGTCCTCACCGCCCTCAACACCGGGCACGAGGGCGGCTGGGCCACCCTCCACGCCAACTCACCCGCCGACGTCCCCGCCCGCCTGACCGCCCTGGGGGCGCTCGCGGGACTCGATGAGGCGGCCGTCGCCGCCCAGGCGGCCAGCGCGCTCGACGCCGTCGTCCACCTGCGCCGGCAGGCCGGCACCGCCGGGGCGCGCCGCTTCGTGGCCTCCGTGGGCGTGCTGCGGCGCGAGACGACCCCGGCCGGAGCGGTCCTCATCTGCGAGGGAGGCCCTCCGCGTGGCAGACGACGGTCGCCTCAGCCCCGGCCCGGCCGCGGCGGCGCTGCGAGAGCGGATCGGCCCGCAGGCCTTGACGCGCACCGGTCTCGACGGGCTGCCCGGGCCGGGGGAGAGGAGACCCACGTGATTGGAACGACCAGCATGACCTGCGTGACGGGACCCGCCGCGCTCCTGCCCACTGCCGGGCACCTGGTCGGCCCGGTGGGTGGACCGGTTCCGGGCGCCTGGATCGCGGCGGTCCTGGTCGCCCTGGCCACCGCCGTGGTCCTGCTGCCGGCCCGCCGCGGTCTGCCCCGCAGCTGGACCACGGGTGCCCCCGCGGCCGAGGAGCGCCCGTCGATCGGGCAGGCGGCTCTCACCGCGCTGCGCTCCCGACGCTCCGGATCACCTGAACCGGACCTCGGCCTGCTGCTCACCGAGGTCGCCAGCCTCCTGCGCGTCGGCGCGACCCCGCAACGTGCCTGGACACGCGCCTGTCAACGCGCCGGCCTCACCGAGGGCACCGAGCCCGACGGCGACGGCGTCCCACCAGTGCTGCGAGCGCTCGCGGACCTCCAGCACGACTCGTGGCTGCCCCGATGGAGCGATGGGCGCCTGCACTGGCACCCGCCCCCGAGGGGCAGCGGGCCCGGCAGCGGCGGGCCACCGCCGCAGGGGTGCCGGGCGCCATCGCCTCCTGCCGCCTGTCGACCGCCCTGGGGGCGCCCCTGGCCGACATCCTCCAGACCGTGGCGGGCGGGGTCGCCGAGTCCGGTCAGGCCGAGGCCTCCCGCCGGGCCGCCCTGGCCGGTCCCCGCACCACCGCGCGGCTCCTGGCCTGTCTGCCCGTGGTCGGCCTGGGACTGGGGATGCTCGTGGGCGCCGACCCCGCCTCCCTCCTGCTCGACGGCGGTGTCGGCAGCGCCGTGGGGGCGCTCGGCATCGTGCTCATGGCGGTGGGGCACCTGCTGACCAGGCGCCTGATACGCGCTGCGACGGCTGACGGCGACGCCGTCGACGAGGCCCTGGTCCTGGACCTGGCCGCCGCCGCTCTGAGCGCCGGGGCCTCGGTGCCCGGGGTGCTGACCGCCTTGGGTGAGGCCCTGGAGGAGGAGGGCGCCGGCGTCGTGGGGCGGGCCCTGCTGCTGGGCGCCCCGTGGGAGGAGGCCTGGCAGGCGCCCGACGACGAGCAGTGGAGGGCACAGCGCTCCCGCCTGGAGTCCTGTCTGCGCCCGGGCTGGGAGGACGGGGCCTCACCGGCCGCTCTCCTGGCGGCGACGGCGGCGAGCCTGCGCGCAGGGCGGCACGCTCGCGATGAGGAGGCCGCCGAGCGCCTGGCGGTGCGCCTCGTCCTGCCGCTGGGAGCCTGTCACCTGCCGGCCTTCGTCATCCTGGGGATCGCGCCGGTCGTCGCCTCGGTCGGCATGAGCATGCTCACCGGGTGAACGCAGCCCGTCCTGCCAGCGGCCTGTCCCGGGGACGCTCCTGGCCGCCCACTGGCCCGAGGCCCTCGTCCGATGCTCTCAGAGCCGGGGACTCCTGCCCTTTCGGGTGCGCGGACCCCCGGCGGCCTGGCACGATGGGGGCATGGCACTGTCGAAGAAGCTCCTGAGCCGCGACGAGGTCGTGGTGCGGCACATGCACACCCACATCAAGGTCCTCCTGTGGCGGTTCGTCGTTGAGATCCTCCTGCTCGTGGTGGGCGTCGTCGCCTCGGTCATGGCACCCGCCAGCTGGCAGCCCTGGGGCATCCTGGCGATCTGGGTAGCGGTCCTTGTCCTGAGCGTCCCCCTGCTGCTCGTGCCGTGGCTGCAGTGGTACATGCGCACGTACACCGTCACCACCAAGCGCATCATCACCCGTTCCGGCATCATCAGCCGTGCCGGCACGACCTGCCCCTGACCCGGATCTCCGACATCCAGCTGGACAAGGACGTCACTGACCGCTTCTTCGGCTGCGGCACGCTGGCCCTGCAGACCTCCGCCGATGACCCGCTCCTCCTGCACGACGTCCCCAGGTGGAGAAGGTCCAGGTCGAGATCTCCAACCTGATCTTCAACGACACCCAGGGCGCCATCGACGCCGACCCCCGCAGCTGAGCGGCTCCGGCACGTAGATACGTACATACTACGTAGATATGTAGATACATGGAAGACGGCGGCCGCCGGTTCCCAGAGGGGCCGGCGGCCGCCGTCGTATCGTGGTGATCGTGTCGGGGCCGGGTCAGTCGAGGGTCTCGACGACGCCGACCGCCTGAGCCACGCCGGTCAGGGTGGCGGCGATGCGCACGGCCTCCCAGACCTGCTCGGTGCTCAGGCCCTCGCCGCGCACCGTGGCCTCGTGGGCGGTCACGCACTTCTCACAGCCGTTGATGGTGGACACGGCCAGGCTCCACAGCTCGAAGTCGACCTTCTCCACGCCACCGGAGGTGCCGATTGATGTTCATGCGCGAGGCCCATGCGCTCGTTCTCGTAGACCGAGCCCAGGAAGTGGCGCGTGCGGTAGGGCGACGTTGTTCATCGCCATGATGGAGGCGGCGCCCAGGGCGGCGCTGATGGCCTCCTCGGACAGGTGGGTGCGGGCGTCCTCCATGACCTGGACCAGGACGGACTCGTTGCGGGTCGCGGCGGCCGCGGCCACGAAGGTGCCCCACTGCTGCTGCTCGGTCAGCGAGGAGGAGCGGGACAGGGTGGACAGGTTGAGGGAGAGGTCCTTGGCCCACTCGGGCAGGGCGGAGCGCAGGTTGTCGATGCTCATGTGTTCTCGTTTCGTCGTCGTTCAGGTGGTGGAGGCCGGGAGGCCGGGGCTCGTGCCCGTCAGCTCATCTCGCCGAGGGCGTCGATGGTGGCGGCGCCGGCCTGCCAGTTGCAGGCGCACAGCTCGTCGGACTGGAGGGCGTCGAGCTGGCGCAGGACCTCCTCGGTGTTGCGGCCCACGGAGTCGGCGGTCACGGAGACCGACTGGATGACGTTGTGGGGGTCGATGATGAAGGTGGCGCGGTCGGCCTCACCGGTGGCGCGCTTGATGCCCAGGGCCTCGGTGAGCTCGCGGTTGAGGTCGCTGGCCATGGGGAAGGGCAGGTCCTGGAGCTTGTCGTGGCTGCGGCGCCAGGCGTAGTGGGTGTACTCGTTGTCCACGGAGACGCCCACGACCTCGCAGTCGCGGTCCTTGAAGTCCTGGTAGAGGTCGCCGAAGGCGGCGATCTCGGTGGGGCACACGAAGGTGAAGTCCTTGGGCCAGAAGAAGACGACGCGCCAGGTGCCGGCGGGGACCTGCGAGAGACGGTGGTGAAGTAGTCCTCGGGTTTGCTGGCCTCAACCTCCTTGAGGTTGCCGGGAACGACGGCGGTGAGTCTCGTAGGCGGGGAACTGGTCTCCGATGGTGAGAACGGCCATGGGTGCCTCCTGAATGATGCGAATCGCGGTGCGAGTTGGTGCGGTCTGCGCTGGCCTGCGCCGGCCCAGGTAGGGCCGGTGCGGGGCGGCTCCGTCGGTCCAACCGTAGGACGCCGGCCTCATAAGTGCAACTAAAACTTGTCCTATTTTTAAGAAGGTATGCCTTATCTGGTGGCGTTGCGGTGACACCTCCCGGGTGCTCGTTCATGTCCGCTGCGTGGACACCTCCGCCTGCCGGTCCGCCCATACGGAATGAGTCGACGCCCTGCGGTGTTGCTCCACCACCGCCGCACACCAGATCAGGAGAAGTCATGAGCCCCCGTCTCAGCCGGATCAGCGTCCTCGAACAGGTCCCTCTCTTCGAAGGGGGAGAGGCCCGCCAGACCCTGGAGGACCTCGTCCGCCTGGGGCGCGGCCTGGAGGAGTCCGGCTACCACCGCTTCTGGCTGGCCGAGCACCACAGCACCGGATCCTTCCTGTCGTCGGCGCCCGACCTGCTCATGATGCACATCCTGGACGCCACCGACCGCATCCGCGTGGGCTCGGGCGGCGTCATGGCCATGCACTACGGCTCGCTCCAGATGGCCGAGCGCTTCGCCACCCTGGCCACCCTCCACCCCGGCCGCGTCGACATGGGCCTGGGCCGCGCCCCCGGCGGGGACATGCGCGCGGCCGGAGCCCTCAACCAGGGACGCGTCATCGACCCCGACGCCATCAACACCCTCATCGAGGAGACGGTCGCCCTCCTGCGCGACGACCTGCCGGCCACGCATCCCTACGCCTCCATCGAGGTCCGCCCCCGCCCGGCACAGATGCCGGAGGTCTGGCTCCTGGGCTCCTCGGGCCAGTCGGCCGCCTGGGCCGGCGCCCACGACCTCAACTACGCCTACGCCCAGTTCTTCACCGGCCGCCAGCAGGTCGAGATCATGAACCACTACCGCGCCCACCTCCCCGAGAGCCCAGGGACCCGAGTCGACGGCGCATCCGGCGGCGTCGTGAGCTCCGGCCCCGGCGCCATCCACGGGGGGCCAGACCCTCTCCGCCCTGTGCGTCAGTGCCGCCGCCACCCGCGAGGAGGCCCATGAGCAGGCCCTTGTCGCCGCCGACGCCCGCTTCAGCCTGCGCACCGGCCGCCCCATGCACTTCCGTGACCCGGCCACCCTCGACGCCGCCTACCGCGCTGAGGTCGAGCGCTACCTCGAGCGCGACACCGCCATCATCGTGGGCACCTACGACGAGGTCGCCCGGGTCCTGTCCTCCTTCGCCGAGAACCACGGCACCGAGGAGGTCATGCTCATCAGCTACATCGACGACGTCGAGGTCAAGACCCGCCAGTACGCCGAGCTCGCCTCCCGGCTCCTGTGAGCCGGCGGTCTTTTGTCTCCGCACGTCCGAGGTGTGCTCGGGAGGGATCCCGGGCAGGGCGGTCGCCCTGGAGCCGATGGCGGGCCGAGGGGAGAGGGCTGCTGGGTCACTGGTGTCCATGGTGCTGACATCACCCCCGCACCGACGCCGCACGCCGAGGACAAACCGCAGCATTCCAGGGATCCTCTGTGGCCGCTTCGACGGTGGGCCCGTTGATGTCAGCGCCGTGGACACTGGGCCGCGCAGGAGCGAGCGTGTGGCAGAGCCCGGTGCCTTCGTCACAGATCCTGCCCCCGCCGACCCCTGTCTGACCCCTTCTGGCTCCCTGTGCGAAGGGCCCGGAGGCCGTGACTCGACGCCGGTTCCACCCCAGAGTCTCACCTCGGGTCGGTCTACTGCACGAGGGGTGGGATCTACTGGTCAAGGGTTGTGGGTACTGCACGAAGGTCCTACCCGAAGTGCATCCCACCCTCCTCCAGTAGCACCCAACCCTCGTGCGGTACACGCCCCGCACCACCCGAACGAGTGTGAGCAGCCGAACCAGCCCCGGCATCAGGGCATTCGATCCTCGTCGAGGCCAGGAGCCAGCACACCTGTGAGCCGGCGGGCGCCCCCGCGTCCTCCTTGCGGCGGGGCGCCCGGTGCGAGCGGCACCCCGCGTTACGGTCGGTTCCATGAGCCCTCGCGAGCGCCCGGTCCGCGTCCGAACCGTCGTCGTCCTTCCCGCCTCCGGCGGTCACGCCCGCGCAGGCGACGAGCCTGCGGGCGGACCTGGCTGAGTCCGGCTGGGGAGTGGAGGCGGTGGCCGCCCTCCTGGGTGAGGCCGCTGACGCCGCCCTGCGCCGGGAGATCCGCCTGCCCGCCCTGCGAGCCGTGCGCGCCGCCCTGGCCGCCGGGTCCGCCCCTCGCCCGTGGCCGTCCTGACCGCCCTGTTCATGCTTGGCGAGCCGGTCCCCGCCACCGCGCTTGACGCCGCCCTGCCCCGCACCGCAGCGGCGGGCGCCGCCGCCATCGGTCTGGTCGGTGAGCCCGATGGGGCCGGATACGTCCGTGCCCGCGTCGACCTGCGCCCTCACGAGGCCGTCGACGACGCCGGCGAGGTGCGCTGGTGGGTGGCCTCCGACCTGGGCGAGCTCGTCACCGGCCGGGCCCTGGCACCCGACCACGTCCTGGGCGTCGGCGGCGCCGGCCTCACCCTGGCGGGTCTGACCCCGCGCACCCCCGTGCACGCCGCCCTGGACCTGGGCTGCGGCTGCGGCATCCAGACCCTTTACCTGCTGCGTCACGCCGAGTACGTCGTCGCCACTGACATCTCCGCGCGTGCCCTGGCCTTCACCGCCTTCAATGCGGCCCTGGCCGGTGTGAGTGTCGCCGGCGCTCCCGACGCCGGTACCGAGTCTGTCGCCGGCTCCGAGTCGGGCTCCGACTCCGGTGCCGGCCGCCTGGAGCTTCTGCGCGGCTCCCTCCTGGAGCCGGTGGCCGGCCGTCGCTTCGACCTCATCGCCTCCAACCCGCCCTTCGTCCTCACCCCGCCGGCGGTGCGGGATGCCGGCCTGCCCCTCATGGAGTACCGCGACGCCGGCGGCCCCGTCCCTGCCGAGGCTCGTGGCTGGGCTCGGCGAGCACCTCGAGTCCCGGGGCGAGCGCCGTCATGCTGGGCAACTGGGAGCACCGTGGCGCCGGCTCGTGGCGCGACGCCGTGGCCGCCTGGCTCCCTGAGGGACTCGACGCCTGGGTCGTTGAGCGCGAGGTCCAGGACCCGGTCGAGTACGCCGCCATGTGGCTGCGCGACGGCGGCCTGACCCCAGATCGTGACGCCGAGACCTTCGACGCCGCCCTGGAGGCGTGGATCGACGACTTCGAGGTCCGCGACGTCCGGGGCGTCGGCTTCGGCTACCTCATCGTCCACCGCCCCCGGCGCCCCCGCGAGCCCTGGCGCCTCCTGGGAGGTGACCACCTCCGGTCAGGGGGTTCTGGGACCCCATGTCGCTGAGGTGCTGGAGGCGCGCGAGCGGCTCGCCGGCCTCGACGACGAGGCCGTCGCCGACCTGCACCCGCTCCTGGCCCCCGACGTCACCGAGGAGCGTCACCTCATCCCGGGTGCCGCCGAGCCCCACGGTCATCCTGCTGCGCCAGGGCGGAGGCCTGGGGCGAACCCTGCGGGCCTCGACGGGGGTGGCCGCGCTGGCCGGGGTGGCCGACGGCGAGCTGAGCGTGGACCAGATCGCCTCCGCGGTCGCTGCACTGACCGGGGAGGACGTCACCGCGCTGCGCACGGAGATGGTCGAGGCAACCCGGCGCCTTGTGACCACGGGCTTCCTCACTGTCGGCTGAGAATTGCGCGCCGAAAAGAGTTCAAAGAGGCGCCTGCTTCCAGCGAGCGTGCGGTAGGTAACCTCTTTTTTTGAGACCGGCGATTTATGTTCGCCCGCCCTTAATCATTGTGACCTCCCCACCATCAACGATGCGCAACTGCGACGTGGGATGATCTGCGGTATCTCTGGGGAAAGTGGTCGTGTCGCGCAATGATGCGTGATTGTTGTTCTCTGAGGGGCCTCTCGGGTATCGGGATGCTTGTGAGAGTTCTACATTTCGTGGCAGCCAAGTTTGTGGTGCGCCTCAGCGCCAGCGTCTCTCATGATCGGAATCACATCGGCATGCCCCGCATATCAAGGTGCTCGCGAAGCGGGCTCGACGGATTTCTGTGCAAGTTCTTTGCCGCGTTCAGCTCTGCTGCCATTGTTGCGGTGATGGTGGTGGCTTTTCCGTGGCCGGCTCCGCCTGTGAGTGCGGCCACGAGCGACCTCAGTGTCCCCCTGGGGGAGACCTCGGCGCAGATCGCGTACGTGCGCAACACCGAGGGCAGTGACGTCATCACCGACAGGGCGGGCGGCTACTACTACTCGGCGCTCCCGTGGCAATGGGCCGCCACTCGGGCCTGCATCCGCTACTCGCCGGCCGGTGGCGACTACTCCACCAGTGTCGTCGAGGGGAGTAGCGGAGCCCTATGCCACGCGTTGGTTACGGGCGGCAGGAGCTCGGTGGGGCCTGCCCGGACTTCGAGGGGGACCCCTCCTGGGGCACCTCAATCCTCCCTGGGGTTCCAGCCCTCCAACACCACATCCGTCAAGGCCGGTCACGTTTTTCTTGTCGGAATGATGAGGCACGTCAACCGTCCCATCTACTCCGATATCAGCGAGGTCACCAACCCGGCCAGGCCGGAGACGGCCTACTACGGGAGCTTCAACAGTTCGGACGGCCGGAACGATTGAGGCGAACTTTCCCTGGGTGGAAAAAGACACGATTAACACCTGCACCGGAAAGATCGATTCTGACGGAAGGCTGATCGTCGGAGACTATGGCAGGGAGGAGGAGATGGTCCCAACTTCTTACGCCTATGACTCCAGGGGAAATGTTGGGCGTTATGGACGTAACTACGTGTATATGTATCAGAATAACCGTCTGGTGCGATTCGACGGATATATGACCCAGAACTTCACGGACAAAAATGGGCGCAGCTGCTCGGACGACGTCCTCGATATCAAGTCCGACCGTTCGGACACGGCCTGGACCGACCCGAGCACCGGCATCAGGTACAAGCTGAAGCTCTGGGGATTCGTCAATCAACGGAGCTCCGACAACTGTCAGGCCCAGCTGTCCCAGGCCGAGTCCGCAGGCCTTGAGGAGCGCTTCCTCACCCGCGAGCAGTCCATCTCCTACGGGTGCCTCTACGGCTCCCTGGAGCAAGAGCGTCCCGTCACCTTCGCCAAGGACATCAAGGCAGACCCCTCCGTCCACGGGGCATTGACGATCCCTCAGTTCAGCTACCTCAACGCCTCACCCGAGGGCACCTACGGCCACGAGAGCTGGGGCACCCCATCCGGCCTCACTCCCACCTGGAGCGGCGAGGCCGTGGACCCGCGGACCTACACCCTGCTGGCCCCCAACGATGCCGCCACGGTTCAGGAGGCGGAGGCCGTCCCACAGGCCGTCGTCGACCGTCGGACCGGAGATGCCCGGGCATCCGGGTGGTTCCTGCGCAACGTCAGCTGCACGGTGGGTGCGAACGGTGCCCCGCTGCTGCGCCGTGACGGAACCACCCGCCTGGACCAGTCCGACTCGGTGAATCTCGACAAGCGCACGATCCGCCTCGATGGGACCCAGCTCGCCGAGCGCCAGGACGAGGTCGCCGTCAAGTGCGTCTGGCACAACGAGTACGTCATCGGTCAGGGTCGTGTGACCCTCGTGACCGTCGTCGACGGCGGTCACGCCAGGCCCGAGCAGTGGACCATGACCGCCAAGCCCGCCACCGAGGGGCTCTTCGGGCAGAAGACCATCACCGGTGCCAGCGGTGCACCCGCCGTCAGCAGGGTCCCCACCGCCGGCGGCACCTACGTCCTCTCCGCAGGCAAGGGCCCCGAGGGGTACTCGCAGAACGGCCCCTGGGCCTGCACCGACGACGACGGCAGCGACGTGCCCGTCAGCAGCGACAGCACCTTCGTGCTGGGCGAGGGCAGGAACGTCACCTGCGCCGTGCACCAGAAGCCCCTGCAGACTCCCGTCAGCGCGGTCAAGACCGTCGACGGCGCCTCCGACGCCGCCACGGCCGGCTCCTATGCACTGAGCTACACCTGCACCCCGGGTCCCGACGGCAAGGCCACCTCCACCGGCAGGATCACGGTGGACGCCAAGGGCAGTGCTGTGAACCTGCCCGACCAGCGCGTGGGCGCCACCTGCACCGTCACCGAGGATGCTCGTGACGCCAGGGGACTCAAACAGCCGGGCTCCGCCACCGGTGGAAGCCTCAGCTGGAAGGATCCGGCCGCCTTCAAGGTCGTCACCAACCCGGGCAACCAGGAGCAGGAGGTCGCCTCCACCCCCGTGGCCCCTGACGAGAGGCAACGCGGGCGGCGTCACCTTCACCGTGCCCGACTCCACGCAGGGTGCCGTCCGGATCAAGGTCGTCAACTCCGTCGTCCCGCACGCCGGTATCGCCAAGACCTTCGCCAAGGTCGCCAAGAGCACCGAGAAGGTCAACGGTCGTACCACCTTCGACCAGACCTACACCATCACGGTGACCAACCCCTCCGCCAGGGCGGGCCTCACCTACGACCTCAACGACGCCTGGCAGGTCCCCCACGGGGTCACCGTCCACAAGGTCAGCATCTCCGGCGGCGCCATCACCGGTACGGAGACGCCTCAGGTCGGGGTCCCCTACAGCAGGACCGGCATCACCCTGCCCGCGGGCCAGAAGCACATCTACACGGTGGTGCTCAACCTCTCCGGTCCCGACGCCGGCCTGCCCGGTGTCCGGGGAACCTGCACCCCCGGCGCCGTCGGTCAGGGCAAGGCCGTCTACAACAAGGCCTCGGTGACCACGAAGGGCGACGGGCAGCCCAAGGAGGCCGCAGCCTGCGGGACCCTGCCCATCAACCCCCGGTTCAAGGCCTCCAAGACCCCGCTCGACGTGGTCCGTAACAGCGACGGCACCTTCACCTCCAGCTACACGGTGACGGTCACCAACACCTCCCTGGCCGCCAGCCCGGTGGTCGCCGACCTCACCGACACCCCGCAGATGCCCACCGGCACGCGTCTGAGCGGGATCAGGTCCTGGAGAAGGGCACTGATGCCCGGGACGTCACCCTGCCCGCCATCAACCCCGCCACCGGAACCCTCAACGGTTCGATCACCCTCATCAAGGCGGGCACCGGCGAGACCCTCGCCGCCGCTCCCCGGACCGGGGGCAGTGGCGGCAGGCGAACCTTCACGATACGGATGACCTTCACTGTGCGAGAGCACCCCGGGCTACAACGAGGCCGACTTCCAGTGCGGTCACCAGCGCGCCGACGGCAAGCCCTCCGGCCTGGTCAACACCATCGCCATGGAAGGAGACGCCGACGGCGAGGGGAACAACCTCGGCTGCCTGTCGACCTCCGGCAGGCTGACGTTCTCCAAGGAGGTCACGACCCAGCCGGGCAACGGCTCGACCTTCGACGTCGTCTACACCGTGAGCGTGGTCAACGAGGGAGCGCTGACCGTGTCCACCGGGCCGATCGACGACAAGCCCTCCTTCGCCCCCGGACTCACCCCGACCCTGGTCAAGGTGCAGCGCGAGACGAGTGCGGCCAGGACGGTCACCGCCCGGCCCGACGGCTCCTACCGCCTGTCCGACAACGAGAACCTCTACTCGGGCCTGACGATCCGCTACACCGTCACCTTCACGGTGAAGATCGACCCGTCGGCCGCCGGATACCGCGATGACCTGCTGTCGTGCACCACGGAGAAGGCGCGTCTCGTCCCCGGCCACGGCCTGTACAACAAGGTCGTCCCTGAGGCGGGCAAGGACTCCGACACCCGGCCCGACCACGACGTGGCCTGCGCCGGCGTCTCGCCCCATGCCGGCAAGCGCATCCTGTCGATCGTCAAGACCGGCAGCCAGGGCCCCCTGGACGACGCGGCCTTCGACATCTACCCGATGGACCCCTCCACGCCGGGAGCCAAGCCCCTGACCAACGGCGTGACCTTCACCGGCGGCAAGGGCACCGGAACCTTCACCACCACGAGCCTGGCCATCAACCGCGAGTACTGGCTGGTGGAGACCAAGGCTCCCGCCGGGCACCAGCTCATGGCCAAGCCGGCCCGATTCAAGGTGACCGACACGGGCATCGAGCTCATCACCGCGCCCCCGGACGGCTCGGCCCTGACGGTCTCGCGCAGCGGGGCCAGCAGGTCCGACGACACCATCACCGTCCGAGACCTCCAGGTCGGCACCCTGCCGCTGTCTGGCGGACGCGGCATCGGAATGAACATCGCCGTCGGCATCGCGGCCATCACCGGCGCCGGCCTGCTGGCGCTGCGTCAACGAAAGACCTCCTCGTTCGGGCGCCCGGCCTGATCGCGAGAAGAACCCACGACTCCGCTCCGTCGTGCGCGGGTCACCCCACCTATCCCTCACTCATATCCCTCACTCATCCCAACAACACAGGAGAGAACAGAAATGCACTCCCTCACCACGCGCCAAGGCCTCGGCATCGCCGCTGCGATGACGCTCGCCGCCGGCGTGCTCGTCGCCCCGACCGGCGCGGCGGCGCCCGCTGACCCGAACGGATCCACCATCGACCCCGGCGCGGCCACGACACTGACCGTCCACAAGTGCGAGCAGACCGACACCAACGGCGTCAAGGAGGGGACCGGTAACGAGGAGCCCCCAGGCCGAGTGCAAGCTCGTCTCCGGCGTCGAGTTCACCATCACCAAGCTGAACGTCGACCTGACGACCTACAAGGGCTGGAAGCAGCTCGCCGACGCCAAGGGCGACGTGCTCAAGGCCGGTGCCCTCAAGACCGGCACCGTCCAGAAGATCACCACCGGTGGTGACGGTCTTGCCGCCTTCACCGACGCTCAGACCGATGTCGGCGCCTACCTCGTCAGCGAGACCAGAACCCCGGACAAGGTCATTCCGGCCGAGGACTTCGTCGTCACCCCTGCCGATGACCAACCCGCAGGACGCCACCGCGTGGAACTACAACGTCCACGTCTCACTCCCAAGAACACCCTCTCCGGTGTGGACAAGCGGGTGACGGACAAGCCGGCCCCCGGCTCCGGCCACGACCTCACCTACACCATCACCACCTCCATCCCGAAGGTGGACTACCCGGGCGGGGCGCGCATCAACCGCTACGAGGTCGTTGACCAGCTCGACAAGCGCATCAAGAAGGACGCCCTGGCCCCGGTCGTCAAGATCGTCGGCCAGAAAGAGGTGACTCTGGAGAACGCCACCGACTACACCGTCATCACCGCTGATGGTACCGACCACAACTGGGCGACCATCCAGCTCACTGAGGAGGGCCGCCGCAAGGCCGCCGAGGCTCGCTACAACGGCAACGGCGAGACCAAGGTCCAGGTGACTCTGACTGCCACGTTCGACGCCAACGTCAACCTGAGGGAGACCTGTCCAACACCGCGGGCCTCATCCCCAACGACAGCCCCAACTTCACCTGGGACCCGAGCCGCCCCCGGCACGAAGGTCCCCGGTATCCCCACCACCCCCGCGCTCTCCAGTACGGCAAGGTGGTCGTCACCAAGACCGGTACGGACGATCTGGCCGACAAGACCAAGTACAACGGCGCCCAGTTCCAGGTCTACGAGTGCACCAAGACCGCGAGCGGTGCCACGTTGCGTGACGCCGACCCCAGCACTCAGGCTGTCGACCCGCTGACCATCGGTGGGCAGAAGACCTTCACCACCTCCGGCCAGGGCGTCGTGGAGATCAGCTACCTGCGCGCCAACGACTACGTCAACGGTGTGGCGAAGTCCCAGGACCAGCTGACCGACGAGGACCACTACTGCCTCCTTGAGACCAAGGCGCCCGAGGGGTACACCCTCCAGGCCGACCCGATCCCCTTCCGCGTCATGGCTGAGAAGGCCACGGCCAAGGCCCCGACCGAGATGACCGTCACCGACGTGCCGAGTAACGCAGGCTTCCGCCTGCCGCTCACCGGCGCCAACGGCGTCATCTTCCCTGACCGTCGCGGGCGCCCTGCTGGTGATCGGTGGTGCGGTCTCCGCCTACGCCAACAAGCGCCGTCACACCGCCAGGCACTGACCGCTCCTGACAGCCATGAGGCCACGAGCCCCATACGGCCGTCATCCTGCTGACTGCTCACTGTGGGGGAGGCGGGAGAACCCGTCTCCCCCACGGGGTGTTGCAGGGATGCTCCCTCCCCGTCGTTGACCCCTACCGATCCCCATCCGTCCCTCGCAGCGAGCTCCGCAGACAACCCCACGAAGGAAGGCACGGCTCTCCGTGACAGCGCCACTCCCAACACTTCATGACCGCATCACCCAGATCACCCGGCCCGGCACGAGCCAGGTCGAGAAGGGGCCCGACGACGCGACCCCGCAGCCCTGGCCCGGGCGAGCCGGCCTCCCCAGGACCGGCCCGCGCAAGGCACCCCGCCGCAAGGTCCTGCGCGAGCGCTTTCTGACCTGGCTCCCACTGGCCCTGGTCCTGCTCGGCGTCGCCGTTCTCCTGTACCCGGTCATGGCGACTCAGCACAACAACGATGAGCAGCAGCGCCTGGCCACGATGTACACCGCCTCCGTGAACGCTGCCGGGCCGGAGGCCATCGCCGCGGAGCGCGCCTCCGCCGAGACCTACAACAACAACCTGGAGAGCGCGCCGATCCTCGACCCCTGGCTCGAGCTGCAGCGTCCTGACACCCCCCAGTACCAGGCCTACCTCCATGAGATGGACATCGACCCGGTCATGGCCCGGATCGTCATCCCCTCCGTCCACGTGAGCCTACCCGTCTACCACGGCACTGACAGCCGCACCCTGGCGGAGGGAGTCGGGCACCTGTTCGGCACGAGCCTGCCGATCGGCGGCCCCTCCACCCATGCAGTCCTCACCGGTCACACCGGGCTGTCCACCGCGACCATGTTCGACAACCTCAGCCAGGTCAAGAAGGGTGACGCCTTCTACATCTCCTCCCTGGGGCAGACCCTCAAGTACGAGATCACCGACATCACGGTCGTCAAGCCCGACGAGACCGACTCCCTGCGCAAGGTCCCCGGACGCGACCTGGTCACCCTCATCACCTGCACGCCCTACGGCGTCAACTCCCACCGTCTCCTGGTCACCGGTGAGCGCGTCCCCATGGATCCCACGGCCGCCGCGGCCGAGGAGGCCAAGGCCCTGCCTGCCCCCATGCAGACCTGGATGAAGGCCATCATCGCCGTCGTCGTCATCATCATGACGATCGTCACCGGCATCCTCGTGCGCCTGTGGTGGATGCTTCGTCGCCGGAGCCCCCGGGGCGCCGGCGGTCGGACCGCCAAGGACTCGGCCGCCACGGCTCGGACGGTTGAGCCGCCGACCCCCGGGGACGGAGTCCCCCTACAGGCCGATCAACAGCGCCGCCGGCGAACAGGAGGATGACCCGTTCAGTGACGTGCAGGCGCGCGAGTCGTGAGCAGTCCCGCACAGGAATCGCTGCTGACTTCCTATTGGTTGGTGCGAGCAAGAACTTACGATCGGCCGGTGGCCTCCTTTCAGTCGCAGACCTCCCGCTCCCTGGGACAGCTGCGCCTGCGTGGAGGCCTGCTGGCCCTGTCCTGCCTGGCGGCGACGCTCGGTCTGTGGGGGCTGTTCGTGTTCACCCACACCGGCCAGGTCCTCGACGCCATGGCCCTGGAGGGCTCGGAGATCGGCTCGCACTACGTGAGCGCCCACGCCCGCACCCTGCTGTCCGTGGTGTCCATGCCCGCGGCCGTCGTCCTCGTGGTGACGATCCTCGTCATCGGTCTGCTGCGGCGCAGCCACCGGCGCGCCGTGTGGGCCGTCGTCGCCGTGGCCGGGGCCAACCTGACCACTCAGGTCCTCAAGTACCAGTTCCTGTGGCGGCCGGACTTCAACATCACTGAGCGCGGGGACAACGCCAACACCCTGCCCTCGGGGCACACGACCATGGCGGCCTCCGCCGCGGTGGCCCTCATCCTGCTGTCGGGGCGGCGCTGGCGGCCGCTGTCGGCCTGGGCCGGGGCGCTGTTCACCATCGCCATGGGCTACTCCACCCTCGTGTGCCAGTGGCACCGCCCCTCCGACGTCCTGGCCGGGATCCTCGTGCCCGTGGCCTGGGGCGCCCTCGCCGTGGCCGGCGGGGCCTGGCGCGCCCCCTGGTCACTGCGTGAGGGAACCGGGGAGGAGGGCTCAGGTGAGGTGCCCGAGCTGACCACCGTGGGGACGATCCCGGTGACGGCCGCAGGACCGCGCCTGTGGCACCAGTTCGTCGGCAACGTTCTGCTGGCCGTTACCGGCATCGCGTGCACCCTGGGGGCGCTCGGCCTGGGGGACTGGGTGTGGCGGCACCTGGACGGCCCGGACTCGCGCTGGCAGCTCTTCGGCGCCTACGCCACCGGGTCGGTGGCCGTCGTCGGCGTCACCTGCCTGTCCCTGTCCGCGCTCGTCTCCCTCACCGACTGGGGCCGCACCCGCCGCAAGCACGCCGCCCGCCACCGCGACTGACGCGTATCTGGCCCCTACTCCTCGACGGCGGCGGCCGGGAGCCTGACGGTGAAGGTGGTCCCGTGGTCCTCGGGCGCGGTGGAGGAGTCGACGTCGATGCTGCCTCCGTGGGACTGGACGATGGCCAGCGCGATCGCCATGCCCAGGCCCGTCGAGCCGGTGCGCCGCTCGCGAGGAGTCCCCCCGGGCGAAGCGCTCGAAGAGACGGTCGCGCACGTCCGGGGCGATCCCCGGGCCGTCGTCGTGGATGCGCACGATGAGCGTGTCGCGCTCGCGCGCCAGCGTCGTGGTCACATGGCTGCCGGCGGGGTATGGACCCGGGCGTTGGCCAGAAGGTTGACAATGACCTGACGCAGGCGGGCCTCGTCGCCGATGACCAGTGGCGGCTCGGGCAGGAAGTCCTCGGCCTCGTCCGCCGTGGCGTCGGCCGGCGGCTCCAGGACGGCCAGGTCCAGCCGCCAGTCGTGGTCGGGGCCGGCCGCACGGGCGTCGGCCACCGTGTCCACCAGGAGACCGACCAGGTCCACCTCCTCGCGGCGCAGCTCGCGCCCGGCGTCCAGGCGGGCCAGCAGCAGCAGGTCCTCGACGAGCGCCGTCATCCGCACCGACTCGGAGTGCACGCGCTCCAGGGCGTAGGTGGCCTCCTCCGGAAGGTCGGCATCGGCCCCCTCCCGGCGGATGAGCTCGGTGTAGCCGCGGATCGAGGCCAGCGGCGTGCGCAGCTCGTGGGAGGCGTCGGCGACGAACTGACGCACCTGCGTCTCCGAGCGCTGGCGCGCGGTCAGAGCGGACTCCACGTGCCCCAGCAGCGTGTTGAGGGCGCCGCCGACCTGCCCGACCTCGGCCGAGGAGTCCAGGTCCGCCTTCTCCACGCGGTCCTCGATGCTCACCTCGCCGCGCTCCAGCGGCTGAGAGGCCACGCGGTGCGCAGTGCGGGCCACCCGCTCCAGCGGCGCCAGCGAGGAGCGCACCATGACTCGCCCCGCCAGGGCCACGACGAGGGCGCCCACCAGGGCCACCGCCAGCTCGATGAGCAGCTGGGTGCGGATGAGCGCCTTGTCCCCCTCCAGGGAGAGCCCGGTGATGACCGTGCTGCCCGAGGCCTCGTCACGCGTGGCCACCACCCGGTAGCTGCCCAAATGGTGCAGGTGGACGGTGACGGGGTGGTCCTCGGTGGCCTCGGACAGCAGCAGCCGGCAGTCCTCCTTGGAGATGGCCGCGTAGTGGCCGTCCTTGTCGATGTAGGCGGCGGCCTCGCTGCTGGAGGCCGACGTCTGCGCCGTGATGAGCGTCAGCGTGCCGGTGGACTGCCCGGCGGCGTCAAGACCTGGAGGGACCCCCTGCTTGCCGGGGTCGCCGTCGGCGCCGCCCTCCCCGTCGGGCTGGTCTCCCGGATTCTCCGTGCCCTCCTGGGCCGCCTCATCGGAGGCCTTCCTGGCCTCCTGCGTCAGGTCGTGGCGCTTGTCGGCGGCACGCTGAGCGGCCGCCATCAGCTGACTGTCCGTCCGCGCCATGAGGGTGTGGCGCAGGCTGACGGTGGAGAAGGAGCTCATGACTGCCGCCATGACCAGGACCAGCCCGAGCACTCCGACCACCAGCCGGGTGCGCAGGCTGCGAGGAGGCGTGAGGAGCGAGCCGGGCCGCCACGAGCGCAGGCTCATCCGCTGCCTGGTCGGTGCCGGTTGCTGGGACATCTGCGGGTGCTCAGGAGCGCTCGTCCGTGCCGGCCACCGGCTTGAGGACGTATCCGACGCCGCGCATCGTGTGGATCATGGGCTCGCGGCCCTTGTCGATCTTGCGGCGCAGGTAGGAGATGTAGAGCTCGACGATATTGGCCTGCCCGCCGAAGTCGTAGTTCCACACCCGGTCCAGGATCTGCGGCTTGGACAGGACCCGGCGGGGGTTGCGCATGAGGTAGCGCAGCAGCTCGAACTCGGTGGCGGTCAGCTGGATCTCGTCGTCACCGCGCCAGACCTCGTGGGAGTCCTCGTCCATGCGCAGGTCCCCGACCTCCAGCAGGGAGGCGGGCTTCTCCTCGCTGGCCCCCGAGCGGCGCAGCAGGGCGCGCAGTCGGGCCACGACCTCCTCCAGGGAGAAGGGCTTGGTGACGTAGTCGTCGCCGCCGGCGGTCAGGCCGGCCACGCGGTCCTCGACGGCGTCCTTGGCCGTCAGGAACAGGACCGGAACGTTCGGGAGGTGGCCACGCACCCGGCGCATGACCTCCAGGCCGTCGAAGTCGGGCAGCATGATGTCCAGGACGATGACGTCGGGGTCGATCTCCTGGGCGGATCGGACGGCTGCGATCCCGGTGCCGGCGGTCGTGACCTCCCAGCCCTCGTAACGCAGGGCGGAGGCGAGCAGGTCGGCGAGCATCTGCTCGTCGTCGACGACCAGGACGCGCAGGGGGGAGCCGTCGGCGCGGGTGAGGTTCTCGGTGGGGGCGTTAGTCACGTCGCCTATTCAACAGGAAGGCGCTGTGCTCGACCACAGCGCAACCTGTGTCTCAACTGTGTTACCGATCTGAGACCCAACGGTGACACAGTGACGCGTGTGCTGTGACATGCTTATGCGGTCATGCGTCTTGGTTGTCGATCTCCACATCCGCATGCACTAGGACGTTACTTCGTAGCGTAGCCCCATAGAGAGCGGCCCAGGGGTATCTCAGCCGTCCCCTCGTCCAGGGGGTGTCGCCGTCGGTGAGCCGGCGCCGACCTCGTTTCCCTCATACAGCAACAGCAGGAGAGTCATGGAATACGTCGATGGCAACGAGCGCCGCTTCGGTGCCGAGGACCTGTTCTTCTCAACGACGGATACCAAGGGCGTCATTCGCAGGACGAACCGGGTATTCGATTCGCTGTCCCGTTACAGCCCCGACGAGCTCGTCGGCTCTCCGCACAACATCATCCGGCACGACGATATGCCCGCCGGTGCCTTCAAGCTCATGTGGGATGAGCTGGCGCAGGGGCGCTCGTCGTGCGTCTACGTGCTCAACCGGGCCAAGGACGACCTGGACTACTGGGTCTTCGCCACGATCGTCCCCCCTGTCCGACGGCTACCTGTCGGTGCGCGTGCGTCCGACCAACCACGCCATGTTCACCCCGGTCAAGGAGATCTACGCCCGGGTACGGGCCGCCGAGCGCGCCTACGCCGAGGAGGGCCACGGGCGCCGGGAGGTCGCCGAGCACGGCGCGGCGCTGATGACCGAGGAGCTGGCGAAGCTCCAGTACCACGACCTGCACAACTTCGCCCGGGCCGCGCTTCCGCGCGAGCTGGCGCTCCTGGTCGTCGAGGGCGTCCGGGTGCCGCCGCGAGCCGAGTCCGACAACCCCATGTTCGCTGTCCTGCAAGCCGTCGCGGCGATCGAACGGGACACCGACGAGCTCATCTACCAGCTCGGCGAGTACCAGGAGCTCATCAACGGCTTGGGCTCCTGGGCCGGTGGGTTGCGCTCGGTCATTAACCGGGCCAACCGCGTGGGCTCCCTCATGGGGGAGGTCACCAGTCCCGACGGCGAGTCCTCCGTCCCCACCGTCTCCGAGCGCGTCAAGGAGCGCGGGGCTCAGGCCGTCGAGGTGCTCCGCCAGCTCAACTCATCCCTGGTGGCGCTCTACGAGGCGGCCTCCGAGGTGCGCTTCCGCAGCTCGATGATGCGTCTTCACACCCTCATGGCCGGCATCTTCGCCGCCGCCGTCCTGGACGGTCAGGAGGTGGAGTCCGCCGATGCCATCGGCGACCTCGCCGAGGCGATGCTCTCCGACCTGGAGGAGCTCGTGCCCTCCTGCCAGGAGGCCGCGAACCTGGCCGAGCGCCTGGAGGGCGATCTGCGTACCGTGGTCAGCAACCTCGACCGCGTCAAGCGGCCCTTCCAGCGCTGGATCCGCGCCCTCCAGGACGAGGGAGTTCAGGCCCTGGTCGACGGCGTCGACGCCGAGGCCGCCCTGCAGGAGGCCATCGACGTGGGTGAGCAGGGCTTCCCGGAGACGGCCTCGCTGGCCGAGCTGGCCGCCAAGGCCCGAGGCGTCGTCGTGACCCTGGATGAGTCCGTCATCCGTGAGCGGGTGACGACGGTCCGCGAGAGTCTGAGCCGCCTGGGGGAGTAGTTGGTGATAATCCACAATATAGATTCCACCTCATTGGTGACAATGTCATAAATAGTCTTCCGCGGGCCCGCGCGTGTCATTAAGGTTCTTCCGGCACTGTGCGAGGAGCTAAGAAAATGGTCCTCGACGAGGTGCTCCCGCGAACCATCTACCATGAAGGAGAGCACCCATGGAGTCGCAGGTCGGGTACGAGCGCTTGTTCGATCCACAGGACGTCTTCTTTTCCACCACGGACCTGAAAGGTGTTATTCAGAACACCAACAGGACATTCGATACGCTCTCGCGCTACTCGCGTGATCGTCTCATCGGGTCTCCGCACAACATCATTCGTCACCTGGACATGCCGTCCGGCTTCTTCCGCCTCATCTGGGATGATCTGAAGTCCCAGCGTCCGGCCTGCGGCTACATCACCAACCGTGCGGTGGACGGTCTGGACTACCGGGTCTTCGCCACGATCGTGCCGCTGCGTCAGGGGTACCTCTCAGTGCGGATCAAACCGATGGACACCGTGACCCGGAACAAGGTCGAGGAGGCCTACCGTCGGGTGCGTGGCAAGGAGCGCGATCTCGAGGCGCGGGGCGCCTCGCGCCACCAGCTCGGCGAGTTCGGCGGTCGCGAGCTGGCCGCGGAGCTGACGGCCCTGGGCTTCTCCTCGCTGCACGACATGACGCTGGCGACCCTGCCGCGTGAGGTGGCCGCCCTGGTCAACTCCGGGGTGCGCGTCCCGGCGGTCGCTCCCGAGAGCCTGGGCGCCGTGGCCCGGATCCTCAACACGGTGGCCGCCATGGAGAAGGACACCAACGCCCTGGTCTTCGAGCTCGACGAGTACCTGCGCCTCATCACCACCATGGAGGCCACTCACGACTCCGCTCGGACGGTGGAGGCGCGGGTGGGTCGCATCGGTCAGCTGGTCTCCCACGACGCCGGCAACAGCACCCAGACCAAGACGCAGATGCTCGCCGAGCGCATCGCCGAGCTCACAGGGGCCGCGGGATCGGAGCTGACCGGACTGCCCTCGCGCCTGCAGGTCCTGCACCAGTCGGTCACCGAGCTGCGCTTCTCCGTGGCCCTCATGCGCCTGCTCACCCTTATGGTGGGGCGCTTCGCCCAGTCCATCCTCGACGGCAGCGAGGTGGACGCCGTGCACTCCCTGACGGACCTGTGCGAGGCGCTCGAGTCCGGCTTCCGCGGACTGGACCCCGTGCTGCGGGCCGTGAGCACGCAGGTCGCTCAGCTCAACGACGCCCTGCACACGGTCACCTCCAGCCTGGACCGCGCGGCCCGGCGCCTGGGCCAGTGGGTCGACCTGCGTGGTGGCGGAGCCGGCCCTCGGGCTCGCCGGTCGTTGATGAGGTCGCCCAGCTCGCCTCGCGCGGCTTCCCCGAGGTCCGCTCCTTGGCCGAGCTGGCCGCTGAGTGCCGCGGACTGCACCTGCCTTTACGACGAGAACATCGCCGCTCAGCGCCTGGCCGCCGTGCGCAGCGCCCTGGCTGAGCTCATCTGAGCCCCGTTCGAGACTCAGCCGACGATCTTCGGGAACCTGCGTGGGGGACGAGGGGCGTGGCGGGGCATGATGCTGGTCGGCCGCGCGTTGAGAGCCGTGCGCCGGCGGGTGATCTCGTCGAGACGAAAGTCGTTTCTCCAGACACTGCCGGGTTGGAAAAGGTGGGTGGTGCGTTACAGTCGGCTGAGAGCCGGCACGAGCCGACTCCCCGCCGTCCCCTTCGTCGAGGGCCCGGACCGCCCGGATCGTCACGATCCAGCGGAGACCGCCGGGACCTGCAGACGTTGTGAACCACCCGCAGACCCACCAGCCGCGGCCAGCCGCGCACCACCCGTGAGGAAGGCTTTACGTGTCCACCAAGCTCGTCATCGTGGAGTCCCCCAACAAGGTGCGCTCCATCGCCGGCTACCTGGGTCCGGAGTTCGACGTCGAGGCCTCCGTGGGGCACATCCGCGACCTGCCGCAGCCCTCCGAGCTGCCCGCCACCATGAAGAAGGGGCCGTACGGGAAGTTCGCGGTCGACGTCGAGGACGACTTCACCCCCTACTACGTCGTCAACCCCGACAAGAAGAAGACGGTCGCCCAGCTCAAGAAGGCCCTCAAGGAGGCCGACGAGCTCTACCTGGCCACCGACGACGACCGCGAGGGTGAGGCCATCGCCTGGCACCTGCAGCAGGTCCTCAAGCCCAAGGTGCCGGTGCGCCGCATGGTCTTCACCGAGATCACCCGCGAGGCCGTCACCCGGGCCCTGGACAACACCCGCGAGCTGGACATCCACCTCGTCGACGCCCAGGAGACCCGTCGCATCCTGGACCGCCTCGTGGGCTACGAGGTCAGCCCGGTCCTGTGGCGCAAGGTCCGCGCCGGCCTGTCCGCCGGGAGAGTCCAGTCGGTGGCCACCCGCCTCGTCGTCGAGCGCGAGCGCGAGCGCATGGCCTTCCGCTCCGCCTCCTACTGGGGGGTGGAGGCCATCTTCTCCACCGTCCTGTCCGCCGTGGACGTCACCGCCCGCCAGGACGCCTCCTTCACCGCCCGGCTCGTCACCCTCGACGGGCGGCGCGTGGCCACCGGCCGCGACTTCAACGACGACGGTCAGCTGCGCCCCGCCGCGCTCAAGGCCTCCGTCGTCCACCTCCACCAGGTGGGGGCCGCTGCCGTGGCCGAGGGCATCGGTCGGGGAGAGCCGCGCGTGGCCGGCGTGGAGGACAAGCCCCACAAGCGCCGCCCGGCCGCGCCCTTCACCACCTCCACCCTCCAGCAGGAGGCCTCCCGCAAGTTGCGCATGAACCCGCGCGAGACCATGCGTGTGGCGCAGGGCCTCTACGAGAACGGCTTCATCACCTACATGCGCACCGACTCCACGGTCCTGTCCGGCCAGGCCGTGGCCGCGGCCCGCGCGCAGGTGGCCGAGCTCTACGGGGCCGAGTACGTCCCCGAGCGCCCCCGCGTCTACGCCTCCAAGTCCAAGGGCGCTCAGGAGGCCCACGAGGCGATCCGCCCCGCCGGCGACCACTTCCGCACCCCGGCCCAGGTCTCCGGCGAGCTCACCGGCGCCCAGTTCCGCCTCTACGAGCTCATCTGGAAGCGGACCGTGGCCTCCCAGATGGCCGACGCCGTCGGCCTCGACCGCCACAGTGACCGTCGAGGTGCCGCTGACGCCGGTGGCCGGCGAGTCGCGCGACTCCGGCCCCACCTTCTCCACGGCCGGCCTGACGGCGTCGGGCACCGTCATCACCTTCCGCGGCTTCCTGGCCGCCTACGAGGAGGGGCGCGACGCCGAGCGCTACCAGGACGACTCCGGCGCCACCGCCAAGGACTCCAAGGACGTGCGCCTGCCCGCGATGATCTCCGGACAGGAGCTGGCCCCCCTCGCTGCCGAGGCCGCCGGCCACGAGACCACGCCGCCGCCGCGCTACACCGAGGCCTCCCTGGTCAAGGCCCTCGAGGAGCGCGAGATCGGCCGCCCCTCGACGTATGCGGCCACCATGTCCACCATCTCCGACCGCGGCTACGTCGACCACCGCGGCCAGGCCCTGGTGCCCACCTGGCTCGCCTTCGCCGTCACCCGGCTGCTGGAGGAGAACTTCGCCGAGCTCGTCGACTACGACTTCACCGCCTCCATGGAGCGCGACCTTGACCGGATCGCCGCCGGCGAGGAGGACCGGGTCGCCTGGCTGCGGCGTTTCTACAACGGTCAGGGCGGCGACGTCGCCCCGGAGGTCGCCCAGGACGCCGCCTCGGGCGATCTCGACACAGCCGCCGTGGCCGCCGCGCTGCGAGCCCAGGGGCTCAAGGGCCTGGTGGACAACCTCGGTGAGATCGACGCCCGCGCCGTCAACTCCATCGAGATCGGTGAGGGCATCACCCTGCGGGTGGGGCGCTACGGCCCCTACCTGGAGGATGCCGAGGGCAAGCGCGCCAACGTGCCGGCCGACCTCGCCCCCGACGAGCTGACCGTGGACAAGGCCCGCGAGCTCTTCACCCGCGCCGCCGACGACGGCCGCGAGCTCGGCGTCGATCCGGTCAGCGGGCACGTCATCATCGCCAAGGACGGCCGCTACGGCCCCTACGTCACCGAGGTCCTGCCCGACCCGGAGGAGACGGCTGGGGCGGAGGCCTCCGACTCGGCCGCCGCGGCCACTGAGGCCGGGCAGGCGGTGACGAAGACTGCGAAGACGGCGAAGTCCACGAAGACGAAGAAGACGAAGAAGACCGCCAAGCCCAAGCCCCGCACCGCCAGTCTCCTGCGCTCCATGGACCTGTCCATCAGTGACCCTGGAGCAGGCCCTGACCTGCTGAGCCTGCCGCGCGTCGTCGGGCAGGACCCGGAGTCGGGGGAGGACATCACCGCCCAGAACGGCCGCTACGGGCCCTACCTCAAGAAGGGCACGGACTCGCGCTCCCTGGAGACCGAGGAGCAGATCTTCACCGTCACCCTGGAGCAGGCCTTGGAGATCTTCGCCCAGCCCAAGCGGCGTCGAGGGCAGGCGGCCGCTCGCGGGACCGCTGCGAGAGCTGGGGCAGGACCCGGCCACTGACAAGCCGGTGGTCATTAAGGACGGCCGTTTCGGCCCCTACATCACCGACGGGCAGATCAACGTGACCGTGCCCCGCAGCGAGGACCCGGCCACCATCACCGCCGAGCGGGCCTTCGAGCTGCTCGCGGAGAAGCGCGCCAAGGGCCCGGCCAAGAAGCGCACCACGCGCAAGAGCGCGGCCAAGAAGACGACGGCGAAGAAGGCCACCGCCACCAAGAAGACCACCGCCAAGACGGCGGCGAGCAAGGCGGCCGCCTCGAAGGAGGACTGAGAGGGCCGCGGTGGTGGTGTAAGCCTCTGGCGTTGGTGCGAGCCGCTGGCCGCCGCCGTCGGCCTTGGCCGGGGGCATTCCAGGTGCCGGGGTGCGTCTTTCTCCGGTCGGGGGCGGTCCGCGCGTCCGGGGACCGGATTTCTGTCCCCGACGGCGTCGAACGTCCCCGCCCGCGAGCAGGGTCTCCTGACGGCGCAGAGCACTTCCCGAACGTCCGGGCGCAGTGGTCCGTGATCCTCCCTGCGGCCCGTGTCGCAGTTCTGCGACAGTACTGCGACGAGGAGGGGACAACCGGCCGGTATTGTATTTCTTGTACAACTCCCCGCTTGATTCTTGAGAGGAACCCATCATGCGACTGCCCACGGTCGTTCTCGCCGGTACCGCGGCCATGGCCCTGTCCCTGAGCCTGGGGGCCTGCTCCTTGTCCGTCAACGGTTCCGGCTCCGGTGACTCCGCATCCCCGGCCGCCGCCCAGTCCGAGCAGAAGGACTCTCAGAGCGCTGACTCCAAGGGCTCGACCAAGACCTCTACCCAGGGGGCCGCGACGACCAGCCCCCAGCCCTCCTCCGGTGGCTCGGCTCAGGCCACCGCCGCCTCCACCAACAAGACCGGCGACCACGACGATGACAAGGATGGCGACGACGCCCCCATCACGGATCCCACCTGGAAGGACATCCAGAGCAAGGGGCAGCGCACCGAGGTCTCCGGCGACTACGTCGTTCAGGACTCCACAGGCACTTTCAACCTGGTGGGTGACCTCAACTCCCTGACGGTCCAGGGCTCCGACGTCAAGATCGCCGCCGAGGACGTCGACACCCTCACCGTTCAGGGCTCCAACGTCACCGTCTACGCCCGCGACATCGACCACCTCACCATCCAGGGCTCGGGCGTCACCGTCCACTGGCTGGGCGACGACCCCGAGCACCAGGACCGGGGATCGGGCAACACCATCGGGAAGCTCACCCAGTGAGACTGCCGTGACTCAGACTGCCGCACCGGCTCCCTCCGCCACCGTCCTGCTCGTCGACGACGAGGCCCCCATCCGCCGCTCCCTGGGCCCTTACCTGGAGCGCGGCGGGTACCGGGTCCTGCTCGCCTCGGACGGGGCAGAGGCCCTGGACCTCCTGGCCTCCTACCAGGTGGACATCATCGTCACCGACGTCCTCATGCCCAGGATGGATGGGCGGGAGCTGGTGCGGCGGGTCAGGGCCGCCGGGGCCTGGACCCCCATCATCCTGCTCACCCAGGTGGACGCCTCCTACGAGAGGGTCTCAGCCCTCGACGACGGTGCCGACGACTACCTGTCCAAGCCCTTCGACCCCGCCGAGCTCGCCTCCCGGATCCGCGCGGTGCTGCGTCCCACCCGTGGTGTGGCCCAGCCGCTGACCTCCGCCGCCCGGCTCGTGGCCGGAGAGCTGCTCCTGGAGCGGACCTCGCGGCGGGTGACCCTGTCGGGGCGGGAGGTGACGCTCACCCCGAAGGCCACGATGCTCCTGGACTACCTCATGTGCCATCCCGGTGAGCTGCACACCCGTGACGACCTGCTGGCCTCCCTGTGGGGCATCGACTTCGCCACCTCCACGCGCGCCGTCGACCACCGCATCCGCGAGATCCGCCAGGCCCTGGGCGACGACGCCGCCCACCCCACCTACATCGAGACGGTCCCCTCCGTCGGTTACCGCTTCCGGGCCGAGGTCCGGGCATGAACCGGCCGCCGATGCCGGCCTCGCCGCAGCTGCCGCCCTCGGTTCCGCCGCGCGCGGCACCCGCGCAGGACGGCCGCACCCGGTACCTGGAGCCGGCGGTGGACACGGGCGGACCGCGCACCATGCCGGTCACCCGGCCCGCAGCGCAGGCAGCGCAGGCTGTGCAACCGCCCAGCCACCCGTTGGCGGGCCAGCCGGCCGCCCTCCAGCCGTCGGCGGCCGCCCTGCAACGGCCTGTGGCCGAGCCCTGAGCTCGTCGAGCCCTTGGTCGGGGTTGTCGCCAGCCGCCCCGGCCCACTCGGATCCCGTGACGGAGGAGCCCCAGCGGACCACCTGGATCGGATGGGCGCTGGCGGTGGTGCTCGTTGCCGTTGCGGTGGCGGTCTCCTACGCCGCCGTCGGCCTGGCTCCGGTGGTCATCTCGACGGCGGTGCCGCTGGTGGTGGCGGAGGTCGGGATCGTTCTGCTGCTGCTCGCCCTGGCCGTGACCGTGATCCGCTGCAGGCTGCGCCTGGCGGTGCAGGAGGGGCGACGTGAGGCACAGGAGGAGGCGTGGTCCCGTCACCAGCAGTTCCTGCGCCGGCTGGACCATGAGCTGAAGAATCCGCTGACGGCGGTGCGGGCCGCTGTCGCCGACCTGCCGCAGGCCCCACCTCACGAGCTGCAGGCCCGGGTCGACGTCGTCGACGCTCAGGCCCGACGCATGGGGCGCTTGGTGACGGACCTGCGCAAGCTGGCCGACTTGGAGACGGCCGCGCTCTCACTGGAGGACGTCGATATCGCCGAGACCGTTCACGACGCCGCCCAGGCGGTCGGCGAGGAGGGGGCGGCGCGTGGCGGCGGCCCCAGGATCCGCCTGGATCTGCCCCAGGTGCCGTGGCCGTTGTCGCATGTGTGCGGTGACGGCGACCTGCTGTACTCGGCCGTCTACAACGTCATCTCCAACGCCTCGAAGTACACCCAGCCCGGCGGTACCGTGGAGGTGCGCGGTCGGGAAGAGTCGGGCACTGTCACCATCGAGGTGGCCGACACCGGGATCGGGGTGCCGCAGGCCGACCTGCCGGCCGTGTGGAGCGAGCTGGCCCTGGGCCGGCAACGCCCGGGGCCTGCCAGGCTCGGGGCTGGGGCTGGCGCTGGTGTCCACGATCGTGCGCCGCCACGGCGGCAGCGTGCGCATGGCCTCCCGCGAGGGTGTGGGGACCCGGGTCTGGCTGAGCCTGCCTGTCGCGGGGCCGCCGGCGGCCTCCTGAGCTGGATCCGAGCCTCAGCATACGCGGGCGGACCTGTGGGGGGTTGCGGTAAAGTGACTTGAGATTGAATGACCGTAGCAGAGGTGGAAATTGAATGACCGTAGCAGAGGTGGAACTAGTACGGCCCTTCTGGGCATTTAAAAGCGGATTCTAAGGTAGCGTGTGATGCGACGTTCTTTCATGAATGTGAGTTGTGCTGTCGCTACTGTCTTCTTGTTCTTGGGGCTCGTTTCATGTGTTCGGGGTGATGGTAAGGGAAAAGGGGTGGCCAGTGCTTCCGCTTCCAGTCCTGTGTTTCGTCTTGATGACGCCCTGTGTGACGTTGTCCCTGAATCGATTGCTGCTAGAGGGGCTGTCCTTCCATTCTGAAGAGTATGTGTACCGTCACAGTAATGATTCCACTGACCCGACCAAGGTGCCGCAAGAGAGTGCTTTCTACTGTACGATTACGGGGCATGAGAGCGGTGACGATAACCCGTCTTCGCTACTTATCGCATATGCTCCAGGTGGTCTCCTGAGTGTGGATAGTGGGCACTTGTTCAGTGATATCGAAGCTGAGGGGCACGATCGGCTGGTCCTTGATGGTATCGAAGGACGAGGCTATATGGGCGCATGACGATGGGATCTCTGTCGCCTGGCTGTACCCGGATAACCATGCACTTCAGGTGGAGCTCGTGTACAACCGTTTTTCGGGACACACATACGGACCGAAGTCGCTCGAAGGGATGAAGGCTTTTGGTTCGGGAAATGATCCCTGCCATTCCATCAGTTGCTAACGGGCCAACTCTGAGGCGCACAGAGAGCTACAGGCGCAGCCGTCGTTTCTGCTGCGCGTGGTGGGCCGTGCCCGAGATATCGTCTCTGTCGGGTGGGTTGACTCAGTTCTGGCGGGGGTTCTGCTGTTGGTGGTGAGGGTCTGACCCTCGGCGACAGGCAGGTTGATGGTGCTGGTGGCGGTGACCGCGGGCAGGTCGCCGCCGGAGCCGTCGGTGGCGGTGTAGGTGGCTGAGTAGGCCACGGACACCGTCAGCGGGGTCTTGCCGCCCAGGTGCGCCGAGCTGCGGTTGAAGGAGATGGTGCAGGGGCTCGACCCCTCAGGCATTCCCGAGTGCCAGGCGACCCCGAAACCCTGACATGAGGGCTTCCCGTCGGGGGCGGAGAGCTGGAGACCGGCCGAGGCTGCCGTGACTGTCGCCGACGTGGCCCCTGCGGAAGCGGTGACGGTCACCGAGCGCGGGGTGTTGCCCGTGGCCCACACCCAGGTGTCCATCCCCACCAGGGTGGCGCCTTGGGAGCCGACCTTCGGGTTGGTCTCAATGGTCGGTTGCGGAATCTTCACCGCTTTCCACGTCGCGGTCGCGAGCGCACGCCCGGAGATATAGGGTGCAGGCGGCTTCCCGCCATTCTCGCTGTCCGGAACCCACAGATAGGTTGCTCCATTGGGGGTCATGCGGTTGCGAGCTGCTTGCATGGCTGCCAGGTTCTCAAAGGCATCCTCATTGCATTTTACTCGCCACCAGGTTTCCGGTTGCCTGTCTTCCTTTGATCGCTTGTAGCCAGAATATACCTTTTCGACTTCGTCCTCTTTGTTCTTCGTGCCTTGGTCCTGGAGATCCCAAGCGTCTCTGCCTACCTGCGATTGATCTTCTTGCTTCGTAGTAGCAGGAGGGCTTGACGCTTGCGGACGTCGACGACGAGACCGTTTCGCCTCCACCGCCTCCGGATGAGGCTGTTGTGTACTGCTCGGTGACGCTGACAGAGATCTCCCCGCCGCCCGCACTCTGGGTCGAGGAGGCGTCCACCTGACTGTCTCCTGTCGCGCTGCCGTCCTTCTCGGCGTGTGCAGTTGGTGCTGCTGCTAGACCGGATATCAGTAGCAGAAATGCGGATCCCATTGCTAGAGCTTGCCTGCGCATCGGAAGTCCTCTCACTAGTTCACCGAACAGGTGTTGGGAGTACCGCTATCTTCTTGGCTAGCTCTCCACGTGCCGTCGGTCCCCTATGTCATAAATGCAATGATTGGTTTGTAGATTTGATTTTGGGGTTGGTGTTGTCGTTCCCTATGGCGTCAACAGTGGTCATCTGTGTCTTATCAAGACATGCTGCGATAGCGTAACCATTTCCGTCTTCGGAGGCGCTCACCTCACTCACCGATATTCTCACTGGAGGTCGTGATAGTTGGCCGTTCGTCTTAGCGGCGTTATGTTTAATTTCCGTCAACAGCTGGCCTGTCGCGACGGTGTCCATGGTGTCGAGGCCCTCGTTTCTGAACCATAGGCGCCAGGTCGCCCTTTCGTAGGCGAAGTAGGCGCGCAGGACCTCGGTCTGGGTGGGGTCGAGGTTCTCCGGGATGGAGACGACCGTGTATCCCAGGTCCGGGTCGGACATCGACTCCGGGGTCACGGGTCCTGTGCTGGCGGCGCTGCTCACGCCCGGTGAGGCCGAGGGCCCGGCCGACGTCGTCGCACTGGCGGACGCGCTGGACCCGCTGGCTGCGGTGTTCAGTGGCGGCACGGTGGTGCTGCCGCCCTTCGGGCTGCTTGACGAGCACCCGGCCAGCACCAGGCATCCTGCGAGTATCGCGGTGCCAGCGACACCCGCGAATCGACGATGAGAACCACGCTGTCCCACGAGCACACCCAATCGGTGATAGCCGGAATCAACCGGAAGGTCGTAGTGAACTGACTATACCCCGCACATCACATACGAGCCCGGACAGATCCCACCGATCCCCATGATCTCGCTGACCGACCTCAGCCTGCTCACCCAGTCCACCGGCGTCTTCACCCCCGGACCTCACGCGCTCCATCACCTCCCAGCCCGGCGTCACCGTCAGGCCCGCCCGCTGCGACGCGAGTGGGTCGCTCGTCTCCGGCTCCACGGTCCTCGGCGGCCACGGCTCGATGACCACGAGCTCAGGATCAACCTCGGTCACCAACAATGGTGACGGCTCGGGCACCTTCAGTGACGGCAAGGTCTCCATCACCATCAACGGTGACGGCAGCGCCATCGTCAACGGCTCTCGATCGAATCCGTCGGCTACGGCGAGACCGGGCCGGTAGCCCCCAACGAGAACCCCTGACGGCTCTGACAACCCCGGCGGTCGCCGCCTCAACCGTCGCGTCGAGGTCTTCGTCCCGGCCTTCTGAGCCGTCCGGCCAAGGGTGACGGCGCAGCTGCAGGTGGAGAAGTACTTGACTCCACCGTGCACCTACTGTCTATAGTGTGCATGTACAGAAGGAGCTGCCATGCCGCTCTCGGTCGTCCTGTCCAACACGGCGGGAGTTCCCATCTACGAGCAGATCGCCCAGCAGGTCAGGGATGCGATCCCGACAGGCCAGGTGGAGGCGGACGAGATGTTGCCCTCGATCCGGGCTCTGGCCCGGGATCTGCGTGTCAGCGTCATCACCACTACCCGTGCCTATTCCGACCTCGTCACTGACGGCTTTCTGGCCAACGTTCCCTGGCAAGGGCTACTTCTGTCCCTGCCCTGGACCTGAGCTGGTGCGCGAGCAGGTGCTGCGGGAGGTCGAGGAGCATCTTGACCGGGCCGTGGAGCGCGCGCGCCTGGCCCAGCTCAGCGACGAGGAGCTCCACACCATGCTTCAGACCATCATCGCCGTCTCCACCTCCGCCACCACCAAGGACAAGCAGTGAACCCCGTCGAGATCTCCCACCTGACCAAGCACTACCCGGACTTCAGCCTCAACGACGTCACCTTCTCCGTCCCCGCCGGATACGTGACGGGCTTCGTCGGGGCCAACGGTGCGGGGAAGACCACCACCATCAAGGCCGCTCTGGGCATGATCCACCCGGATGCCGGCTCAGCCACCACCCTGAGTCATGAGCGCATCGGCGTCGTCTTCGACGCCCCGCCCTACAACCCCGAATGGCGACTGAAGGACCTGGGCCGTGGCATCGGGCGCTTCTACCCCGCCTGGTCCCAGGAGCGCTACGACGCCGAGCTCCAGGCCGCGGGCCTCACCCCCACCAAGAAGGTCAAGGAGCTCAGCCGAGGCATGGGCATGCGCCTGCAGATGGCGGTGACCCTGGCCCACGATCCCGAGCTGCTCATCCTCGATGAGCCCACCGGTGGGCTGGATCCTCTGGCCCGCACTGAGATGGTGGACATGCTGGCCCAGTTCATGGTGGAGGAGGGCCGCACCATCCTGTTCTCCACCCACATCACCTCCGACCTCGATCGGCTGGCCGACTACCTGGTCATCCTCAGCCGAGGCAGGGTCGTGGCCAACGGCACCGTCGAGGAGATCGTCGGCTCCTTCCGACTCGTGCGCGGCACCCCCGAGCACCTGACCGACGCCGTGCGCCAGGCCAGCCTCGGCTGCGCAGCACCCAGCTGGGCTGGGAGGCCATGATGCCGGGCCGACGCTGCCGAGGCACTGGCCGACCGCATCGTCGTCGAGGCCCCCACCATCGAGGACCTCGCCGTGCACATCGCCAAGGAGGCCGGCCGTGAATGACCTCATGACCACGGAGCGACGCGAGCACCCCGAGGCAGCCGCAGTGGCCGAGGCGCCGGCCGACCCGATGACAAGGGGCGCTGCGGCTGGGCCCGGACGGGTCGGTCGGGTGCTCTCCCTGGTGCGGCTCCACCTCCTGGGCCTGCGGGGCCCCCAGCCTCCCTCCTCGGCCTTCTTCTCATTTTTGGTTTCCTACGGCCTCATCATCGGCAGTATCGCCCCGGTCCGCGGATTCCTCGCGGGACCGCCGTGGTCGGGGGCCTTTCAGGGTCATGGCCGACCGCTCCGGCATCAACCGTCTGCTGGCCCTCTGCCCGTCTCCCGGGCCGACGTCGTCAATCCCTACCGGGCGGTCGCGGTGCTGTTCCTCCTGGCCGCCTCGGCCTCTACGCCGTCGTGGGTCTCCCCTGTGGGCGTGACCCCGGGTGATCTGCTCGTCCTCCCCTCGTCCTCATCACGGGCCAGGCCCTGGGAATCCCCGTATTCCTGCACTTCGGACGTGGGCGCGGCCTGCTCATCTGGCTGATCGCGATCGTGGTCCTGGGGGCGCTGGGTGTGCTGGTGCTCGGCTTCGGACCGATCCAGGACCTCGCTCTAGGGACGACGACGGGACGCGGCGTGCTCCCTGGCGCTGGGGGTCGTCGCCCTCATCGGCCTGTGGGTCCTGAGCCACCGCCTCTACCTCAAGCAGGACCAGTGAGCGTCATGATGATGGGGGCTGTGCCGGTGAGAGGGCGGTGCATCGGCCGGAGCGCGCCGACTGGGCCGGCCCGCCCCGGGGGCGGCGGCGAGATGGCGCGCGCCAGGGTGGGGGCTGTGCTGCGACTCGACCTCATCGTGCTGCGCCGTCGTGGTCCGCTACTCCTCCTGCCCCTGTCGTTCGCGCTGTTCATCGCCATGGACGTCCTCGCCGGCAGACTTCAGGCGGTATTGCTGGCAAGCATCGCCCTGGGGGTGTGCGCCCAGTACGCCCAAAGCGCTGTCGAGGCGGCTCACCCTCATGGTGCGCCTCCACGGAGCGCTGCGCTGCGGCGCAGTGAGCTGGTCGGTGCCCGCTGGATCGAAGGGCCTCGCCCCTGGCGCTCCTGTCCTGCCTGGTCTGCGTGCCGGTGGCCGCTCTCACCGGTGACTGGGGTGGCCTCATGGCCGGCCTGGTCGTCACCTGCCTTTCCGTGGCCCTCGGGCTGCCCCTGTTCCTGTGCCTGGCCCCGGAGAGGGCCCTGTGGATGGGGGGCTGTGCCTGGGGATGGGAGCCGGCGCCCTCTACGGCGGCACTCCGCTGCTGGCAGGACCCGCGACTGAGGTACTGCGCGAGCCGGTGCCCGCGGTGCTGGCTGCCCTGGCCTGCCCTGCCCTCCTGGGCGCCTCCCCTGGCGGTGACCCTCCGCTGGTACGGGCGCCAGGGACCACTGAGGCCCGGCCGAGGAAGAAGTAAGAAGAAGTAAGGAGACCGCGACCATGCCCGGAGTCCACGCCCATGCCCGTGTCCGTTGTGCCCTGCCGCGCGGGCTGTATCCGCCGTGCCCGCTACCTCCTGCTCGCGGTCTGCGGGGCGATCATGCTCCTCGAGGGAGGAGACCATGTCCCAGCAGGTGGTGCTGGCCGGCGACCGGTCAACGCTCCCGGACCTTCCCCATGGACCGTTACCCTGGGCCCGTGACCACCGCTGCCCCGCCTGCTGCTCTCGGCGCCCCCTGTTCCGCCCACGTCCGGCCCCCGGTCTGTTCATCTCCCTTCGAGGGAGGAGACGGCGTCGGCAAGACGACGCAGATCCGCATCCTCGCCGACCTCCTGGCCGCAGCGGATGTCGACCACATCCTCACCCGTGAGCCGGGCGGCACGGAGCTCGGCGTCGAGATCCGCCGCCTCCTCCTGCACGGCGGGCACGTCTCCCCGCGCGCCGAGGCCCTCCTGTACGCCGCCGATCGCGCCCACCACATCGCCACCCGCGTGCGGCCCGCCCTCGAGCGCGGCGCCGTCGTCCTGGCCGACCGCTACCTCGACTCCTCGGTCGCCTACCAGGGCGCGGCCCGCTCGCTCGGCCCCCAGGAAGTCCGTGACCTGTCCCTGTGGGCCACCGAGGGCCTCCTGCCGGACCTGACCCTCCTGCTCGACGGCGACCCCGCCCTGGCCGAGCGGCGCACCACCGGCCGCGGCGCCAAGGACCGCCTCGAGCGGGAGGGGGACGCCTTCCGCACCTCCCTGCGCCGGCAGTTCCTCACCCTGGCCCAGGCCGAGCCCTGAGCGCTTTCGTCGTCGTCGACGCCGATCGGCCCGTCGACCAGGTGGCCGACGACGTCATCGAGGCCGCTGTCGCCGCCGTGCGCCGCCACGGCGTGCACCTCGCCCACGGCGGGGCCCACCAGGGCGTGCTCCTCGGCCTGGAGGCCTTCGTCGAGGCCGCCGCCCGCCGCAGCGCCGCAGGGCCGGACGAGGAGGCGCGCTCATGAGCGTGTGGGAGGACGTCGTCGGTCAGGAGAGCGCCGTGGCCGCCTTCACCGCCGCAGCCCGGGCCGCCCGAGAGGTCGCTGAGCAGCGCGAGGCGCAGGCCGACGTCGGTCTCGCCCCCGAGGCGGCGCGAGGCGCGGACAGCCTGCGAGGAGGGGAGGGGCTCAGGAGCGACGTCGCCGGTCGGGCCTCGCCATGACCCATGCCTGGCTGGTGACCGACCGCCCGGGTCGGGCTGCTCGAATGCCGCCCGCGCCTCGCCGCCGCCCTGCAGTGCACCGGTCCCTGTGCCTGGCTGCGGGCAGTGCAAGCCCCTGCCGTGATGTTGTGGCCGGCTCCCATCCCGACGTCGTGCGCCTGGCCACCGAGAAGCTCATCATCACGATGGAGGAGGTCAAGACCCTCATCGGCGAGGCCCAGCGCCGACCCTGGACCGGTCGCTGGCGCGTCATCCCTCGTTGAGGACGCCGACCGCATGGCCGAGCGCACCACCAACGTCCTGCTCAAGTCCATCGAGGAGCCCCCGCCCCAGACCGTCTGGCTGCTGTGCACCCCCAGCGCCGACGACGTCCTGCCCACCATCCGCTCCCGCTGCCGCCTGGTGACGCTGCGGGATCCCACCGGCCGACGCCGTCGCCGAGCTCCCTCGTGCGTCGCGACGGCGCCGACCCCGAGCTGGCCGCCAGGGCCGCCCGCGCCAGCCAGTCCCATATCGGGCTCGCCCGCCACCTGGCCACTGACGCCGACGCCTGGGACCGGCGCCGTCGCCTCCTGCTCGCCCCGGTCTCGCTGCGCAGCGTCGGTGACGCCGTCCTGGCCGCCGCCTCCCTGGTCGATGCCGCCGAGTCCGAGGCCAAGGAGGCCACCGCCGAGCGCGACGCCCGTGAGAAGGCCGAGCTCACCCGCGCCCTCGGCCTGGAGAGCGACGGGAAGATCCCGGCGGCCCTGCGCGCCCAGATCTCGCCAGCTCGAGGAGGATCAGAAGCGCCGCGCCAAGCGCGCCCGCACCGACGTGCTGGACCGGGCCATGATCGACCTGCTGTCCTTCTACCGCGACGTGCTCACCACCCAGATGGGCAGTGACGTCGAGCGCGTCAACCTCGACCTGTCCGACGCCGTCGACCAGGCCGCCCGCACGACGAGTCCCGAGCAGTCCCTGGCCCGCATCGCCGCCATCGAGGAGTGTCGCAGCCGCCTGCGCTCCAACGCAGCCCCCTGCTGGCCGTCGAAGCCCCTCATGGTTCAGCTGCGCCCCCAGGCCGGAGGAAGGTGAGCGCCATTTCCCCATCCGTCCTGTGGCGGGCCGTGAGGCCGCCGTTGCAGGGCTCGGGGCACCCGAGGCCGTCGGGCGCGCTGCGCTCATGCGGGGAGGGGCCCGCCGCCCGCATGAGCGGACTGACCCCGTTCGGACGTCGCGCCCCCGGAGCGCCTGCCGACGCAACCCCCAAAGCCAGGACGGCCAGGGCTCACTACCTCATGGAGGACGAGCTCGATCGGATCTGGGCCTGGGCCGTCTTCTGGGGGCTGGTGCCTTCCGGGAGCTCGCCGGGCAATAGGGCTCACGGGGGAGAGCGCGGTCATCCATCTCATCACTGAGAGGGATCACACACCGACTGGTCGATTCATACGATCCCAGTCATGGAGACGAAAGTGAAGAAAGCGAAGCATGATCCGCGGGATCAGTCCCCGTCCCCGGCCGTGGACAAGGGAGGCGGTCCGGAGGTATGCGGCGTCGGGTGTCTGCCGGGGTGCTGATGGCTGTGGCGGGTGCGTGCCTGGGGGTGGGGGCCGGTGGGTTCCTGCTGCTGCGGCGCCCGCCCGGGTCCGGCCTCGGCTGTGGCTGCGACGAGGGCGGCGGTGCCCAAGGGGCTGGAGTCCTTCTACAGTCAGAAGGTCGAGTGGTACGACTGCGTGGCCACTGCCGGGGTGGAGAAATCGGCCGATAAGACCGGTTTTCAGTGCGCCAAGGTCAAGGTGCCGCTGGACTACTCCCAGCCGGATGGGCAGACCATTGAGATCGCGATGAAGAAGCACCTGGCCACCGGCTCGACGCGCCAAGGCACCCTCTTCATGAACCCCGGCGGCCCCGGCGGATCCGGGGTGGATGACGTCGGCGGGATGGCGGCTTCGGCCTTCTCCGGAGTGCAGAGCGCCTACGACATCATCGGCTTCGATCCCCGTGGCATCGGTCTCTCCACCGCCATCACCTGCAGCTCCGACGCGGAGGCGAAGGCGATGGAGGGGGTCCCTCCAGTCGATGGCGCAGGCGCCCCTGTAGCATTCGAGCAGCGGGCCGCCGTCATCTCCGAACAGATCAAGCAGTTCGAGGCCAGCTGCGCGGCGAACACCAAGCCCGCTGAGCTGCTCGACCACGTGGACACCGTCTCGGTGGCCCGGGACCTCGATGTTCTGCGGGCGCTGTCCGGGGACCAGAAGCTCAACTACCTGGGATTGTCCTACGGCACCTACCTGGGTGCTCACTACGCCGAGCTGTTCCCCGCCAACACTGGGCGGTTGGTCCTCGACGGCGCCCTGGACCCCAGCCTGACCTACAGTGAGCGAAGGCAGGGGCAGGCTCGGGGCTTCGAGCGGGCGCTGCGCAACTATGTCGCCTGGTGCCAGTCGGGGCAGAGCTGTCCCCTCACCGGTGATGTCGACGCGGGCGTCCAGCAGATCGGAGACGTCTTCACCTCGGCCAACCAGTCGCCCGTGCCCTCCTCGGACCCGAACCGTCCCGTGAAGGGTGAGGATATGAAGCAGATCGTGGGGTTGATGCTTCATTCGCCGGAGAGCTCGTGGAGCGTCGTGAGTGAGGCCCTGGGGCAGGTCATCAACAAGCACGACGCCTCGGCCTTCAGGTCTATCGCGGACCAGCTCGACGCTCAGCCCCTGGTCAACACCGGTGCGATGATGGGCACCAACTGCCTGGACTACCGGGTCGAGGGCGACATGGCCACCTGGACGGCGCAGAGCAAGGAGCTGGAGAGGATCGCCCCCCGCTTCGCAACCGTCTCGGAGGCCGGTGACCTCGGCTGCCAGGCCTGGGGGCACACCGGCACCCAGCCGTCCAAGGCGCTCCACGCCAAGGGGGCCGCGCCGATCCTCGTGATCGGGACGACCGGTGACCCGGCCACTCCGCACGAGTGGGCGGTGGCGCTGGCCGATCAGCTGGAGTCCGGGCCAGCTCCTCACCTGGGAGGGCAACGGGCACGTGGCCTACTCGAACCCCGGGCACGGCCCCTGCGTCACCCAGGCAGTCGACACCTACCTGCTCACCGGCACCATGCCCAAGAAGGGGCTGACGTGCCACGGCACGGAGTGAGCCGCCGAGGAGCCGCCAGGCTCCTGCCGGCTCTCCACTGAGGATCGTCAAGGAGTCCTGCGGGTACTCATCACCGTGGTTGGGACGCTGAAGACAGGCGCCCCAACCACGGTTCTTTCTCTCTCAGATGCATGCCGATGACGCGGGCGCGTTCCGTTCACTGTTTGTAATATAACGGTTATGAAAAAAATAGTGTGAAACTCTTTTTCCGGTCCGGGGCGAGCCGCTTCGGGGCGTCGTCGGGTGTCTGCTGGGGTGCTGGCGGCTGCGGCGGGTGTGTGCCTGGGGTGGGGGCCGGTGTGGTTCCTGCTGTGGGGCGGCTCCGGCTGCGGCTGCCAAGGCGGCGGTGCCCCGGGGTTGGAGTCCTTCTACGGCCAGAAGGTCGAGTGGTACGACTGTGGTGCTACTGGCGGGATGGAGAAGTCGGCTGACAGGACCGGTTTTCAGTGCGCCAAGGTGAGGGTGCCGTTGGACTACTCCCAGCCGGGATAGGGCAGACCATTGAGATCGCGATGAAGAAGCACCTGGCCACCGGCTCGGCGCACCGGGGGCACCCTGTTCGCCAATCCCGGTGGCCCCGGCTACCCGGGGTGGACATGGTGGAGAACAACGAGACCGAGTTCTCGCCCACCCTCAACCAGGCCTACGACATCATCGGCTTCGACCCCCGCGGCGTCGGCTCCTCCACCGCCATCACCTGCGACGACGGCGCAGGTCAGCAGGCCGCCGGAGACGCCCAGGGCGGCATGGGAGTCAACGACCCCCTGCCCGGTTCCCTCGTCGCCGACGCCGCCGGAGACGACCCCACCCCTTCCGGGACGCTCAGGACCCTGTCGCCGACGGCGGCGCGGAGGGCAACATCAGCTTCCCGACCCTGATCGACGAGATCACCAAGGACTTCAAGCAGGAGGAGGCCAGCTGTGCGGCGAACACCAAGCCGGCCGGGCTGCTCGACCACGTGGACACCGTCTCGGTGGCCCGGGACCTCGATGTTCTGCGGGCGCTGTCCGGGGACCAGAAGCTCAACTACCTGGGATTCTCCTACGGCACCTACCTGGGTGCTCACTACGCCGAGCTGTTCCCGGCCAACACCGGCCGCATGGTCCTGGACGGCGCTGTCGACCCCTCCTTGTCACTGGCCGACCGGGCCGCCGGGCAGGCCAAGGGTTTTGAGGCCTCGCTGCGCACCTACGTCGAGCGCTGCCAGTCCGGTCAGGCCGTCCGGAAGGGCCAGAGCTGCCCCCTTACCGGTGACGCCGACGCCGGGGTGCAGCAGATCCGGGCCCTCATCTCCTCGTCCGACCAGACGCCGTTGCAGACCGCGGACCCGAATGTCACCGTGGACGGCGGCACGGTTCGCAGCGTTGTCCGTCGATTCCTGTACTCCTCCGAGTACTGGCCCCTCCTCACCTACGCCCTCGACCAGGCCATCACCCAGAAGGACGGCTCCTATATCCAGCTGCTCCACGGGCAGGTGACGGCCGGAGGCAGCACACCGACCTTCTACGCCGTCAACTGCCAGGACATTCCCGTCCAGGGCGACATGACCAGCTGGGAGAAGGATTACCGGCAGAACCTCCAGAGCTCGCCAACCTTCGGCGCCTCCTTGAGCAACCAGGATGCGCGCTGTCAGGCCTGGGGGCACAGCGGGACCCGCGAGCCCGCACCCATTCACGCCAAGGGGGCGGCCCCCATCCTGGTGGTGGGCACCACCGGTGACCCGGCCACGCCCTACGCCTGGGCTCAGGCGCTGGCCGAGCAGCTCGAGTCCGGACAGCTCCTCACCTGGGAGGGCGACGGGCACACCGCCTACGGACGCTCGGGTCCCTGCATCCACGACGCCGTCGACGCCTACCTCACCAGCGGGACCGTGCCCGAGCCGGGCCTGACCTGCAAGAGCGGTCAGTGACGCCGACCCGCCCACGGCCCGGGCGCCTCAATGGGAACTTGTTCCCACTCCGTCTCCAGGAGGAGGCTCCTGATGGTCCGGCAGCATAGGGTTCGGCTCGTGACTACTGCGACTTCTCCTCGGCCTCGTATCAAGCCTCTGTTCATGGCGCTCGCTGCGCTTCTGGCATGCGGGGGCCTGACCGCCTGCCAGGGCGAAACCGACATCAAGGCCTCACCGGCCATGGCGTCGGCCTCGGCAGCGGTCCCGGCCGGGCTGGAGAGCTTCTACAGCCAGAAGGTCTCCTGGTACGCCTGTGCCAAGAAGGGGATGGCTGAGGCGACGTCGGGGCAGGACACCGGCTTCACCTGCGCCAAGGTCAAGGTGCCGCTGGACTACGACAACCCCGGTGGCCAGACGATCGAGATCGCGGTGAAGAAGCGGGCCGCCGGCGGCGACTCGATCGGGTCGCTGTTCGTCAACCCGGGCGGGCCAGGAGGGTCGGGCATCGACCTGGTCGACGAGGCCGGCTCCTACTTCCAAGAAGCTCACCAGCTCCTATGACGTCGTCGGCTTCGACCCGCGGGGCGTGGGCGCCTCCACGGCGGTCGACTGCCTGACCGATGCCGAGCTCGACGCCGAACGAGCCGGAGCGAACGACCCGGCGACCCCCTCGGCATCGGCCACCGAGGAACGGGCTCAGAAGATGGGTGAGGCCTGCACGTCGAAGACCAGCACCCTCGGGGCTCCTGGACCACATCGACACCATCAGTGTCGCCAGGGACCTCGACATCCTGCGTGCGGTCGACGGCCAGCAGGCACTCACCTACCTGGGCTACTCCTACGGCACCTACCTGGGGGCCACTTACGCCGAGCTCTTCCCGGCCAACACGGGGCGGCTGGTTCTCGACGGCGCCGTCGATCCCTCCCTGAGCGCCGAGGAGCTGGCCCTGGGGCAGGCCAAGGGCTTCGAGGCCTCGCTGCGGGCCTACGTGGAGAGCTGTCAGAGCTCCAAGCTGGGCTGTCCCCTGAGCGGGGACGTCGACTCCGGCGTCTCCCAGGTCCGCGAGTTCCTCGAGTCCACGAAGGCGGCGCCGGTTCCGACCTCCGACAGCAAGCGGCCGTTGACCTACGACCTGGCCGTCTACGGGGTACTGGGATCGATGTACCAGACCCAGGCGTGGCCCTCCCTCACCCTGGGGTTGTCTCAGGCGATGGGCAAGGAGGGGAAGCCGGACGGAAGCGCGCTGCTGAAGCTCGCCGACCTCGTCTCCTCCCGCGAGAGCGACGGCACGTACTCCAATAACGGCGCCGAGGCCCTCATGGCGGTCAACTGTCTGGACTACCCGGTCCAGGGGGACAACGCGTCCTGGGAGAAGAACGCCAAGGCCATCAAGGAGACCTCGCCCACCTTCGGCTCCCAGCTGCTCTACCCCGACGCCTACTGCCAGGGCTGGGGACACACGTCGAGCCGCAAGCGCGAGAAGATCACGGCCTCCGGTGCCGCACCGATCCTCGTGGTGGGCACCACCGGTGACCCGGCCACGCCCTACGCCTGGTCCCAGGCGCTGGCCGAGCAGCTCGAGTCCGGCCAGCTCCTCACCTGGGAGGGCGACGGGCACACCGCCTACGGACGCTCCAACGACTGCGTCAAGAAGGCCGTGGACACCTACCTGCTCAACGGGACGATGCCGGACAAGGGACTCACCTGCTGACCAATGCGGGCGAGCCCGGTACGCCCGGCTCCTGTCGACCATGAGATCGGCCCCGGACGACGTTCACGTCGTCCGGGGCCGATTCTTCAGCGGGGCGGTGGAGGTGCCGGTGCTGCCGGGCTCCTGCTCGTCCGAGTCACTGGCTCAGCTCGCCGGCGATGGACCGTCCCATCCAGTGGGTCAGGTCATCGCCGGCCAGTCCCTGCGAGAGCAGGAACTGGACCTTGGCGTAGGTGGCCTCCAGGGTCATGTCGCGGCTGCCGACGGCGCCACTGCGGGCCAGTGCGTCCCCGGCCTCGTAGTGCCCCAGGAGGACCTCGGACTCGTGGCACTGGGAGGTGACGATGACGGCCGTCCCGGCGGCGATCACCCGTTCGACGACGCCGGTCAGCCCCGGCTCCTGGGACGGCACGTTGCCGACTCCGAAGGCCCGCAGGATCGCGGCCTCGGGCAACGGCGTCAGCAGCGCCTCCAGGCGGGCCGCGGTGATGCCCGGGACCAGGTCGACCACGACGACGTCGTGGCGGGTGTAGGGGGCGGCGTCCTCCCATCCGGCTCCCGCCCACGCGGTCTGCGCCCACTGCCACGGGCCGCCGGCAGTGGCCAGAGGGGCCGCGTTGGGGGAGTCGAAACCGGTGAAGGCCCAGGAGGAGGACTTCGTCGCCCGGTTTCCGGCCAGGAGCCGATGGCCGAAGAACAGGGCCACCCCGTCGAGGTGCCCGGAGGTGGCGGCCTGGAGCGCACCGGTGACGTTCGCTGCGGCGTCGGTTCCCAGCACTCCGAGCGGGAGCTGGGAACCGGTGACGACGACGGGAACGCGCAGGTCCGTCAGCGCGTAGGACAGGGCGGCACTGGTGTAGGCCATCGTGTCGGTCCCGTGCAGGGATGACGAAGGCGGTCTGCGGGTCGGTCGCGGCGTGGGCGCGCAGGTCGTCCACGATCGCCTGCCAGGACAGTGGGGTGGCGTTCGAGGAGTCGATGAGCGGCTCCAGCGAGGTCACGGACACCGAGCGAGCCAGGGGCGTGCCCGCCAGCTGCGAGTCGAGCCACCCCTCCAGATCCGCACCCGGCACGAGGCCGTGAGGGGAGTCCACCATTCCGATGGTGCCTCCGGTGTAGGTGATGTGGACGTGCATGGGCTCAGCCTCCTGCCGGTCAGGCCTCGTGCGTTGAGGTGGACGCGGACCCGTCCACCTCGTCGGCGAGGACCTCGTCGAGCAGGTCGCCCCGGATGCGCCCTCGCACCGCGTACCAGCCCGCCACCATCATGACGATGACAATGACGAACAGGACCAGGGTCCAGCGTCCGGCCGGGTCGGCCACGTTCGAGGCGACGACGACGGTGAAGAAGGCCAGGGCCGCGTAGTTGGTCCAGGGGGCGCCCGGCATCCGGTAGGCCGGCCGCACCTCCTTACCCTCCTGCACCCGGCGCAGGAAGGCGAGGTGGGTGATGAGGATGGCTCCCCAGGTCCCGGCGATGCCGATTCCGGCCAGGTTCATGACGATGTCGAAGGCGTCACCGGGCAGGTAGGCGTTGAGGATGACGCCGAGCAGTCCCAGGGCGGAGGTGATGATGATGCCCCCGGCGGGAACCTGGTGCTTGTTGAGTCCGGCCGCCACCCGAGGTGCTTCACCGGCCACGGCCATGGAGCGCAGGGTGCGCCCGGTGGCGTAGAGACCGGCGTTGAGGGAGGACAGCGCGGCGGTGAGGACCACGACCTGAATGATGTCACCGGCGTAGGGCACACCGATACCGGAGAAGAAGGTGACGAAGGGCGACTCGGTCTTCGAGTAGGACGTGTAGGGCAGGACGAGCGCCAGCAGCATGACCGAGCCGACGTAGAAGACGAAGATACGCAGAATCATCGAGTTGATCGCCTTGGGCAGGATTTTCTCCGCGTCCTGCGCCTCTCCGGCTGCCACTCCTACCATCTCTGTGCCGCCGAAGGCGAAGACGACACCGAGGGTCAGGGCGAAGACGATCGGGAATCCCTCGGGGAAGAAGCCTCCGTTTCCGAGGATATTATGAGCCCCTGCGGTGATCGCCCCTCCATCAGAGCCTGTTCCGGTATGAAGCCCGAGAACAATGGCGACGATGGCCACCACCATGAAGGATACGATAGCGGCGACCTTGATGAGCGCGAACCAGAACTCTGCCTCCCCGAACATCTTGACGTTGAGCATGTTGAGGATGAACACCAGGACGAGTGCGATGAGCGCGAAGACCCACTGCGGGACAACCCTCAGCGCCGTCCAGTAGTGGAGGTAGAGGGCCACAGCCGTGATGTCGGCCATGACGGTGACCGACCAGTCCAGGAAGAAGAACCAGCCGGTGATGTAGGCGCCCCTCTCGCCGAGGAACTCACGGGCGTAGGAGACGAATGCGCCGGAGGAGGGTCTGCGGATGGCGAGCTCGCCCAGTGCACGCACCATGAGGAAGGCGAAGACTCCACAGACGGCATAGGCGAACATCAGACCCGCCCCGCCGTCCTTGAGCCGGCCGCCGGCACCCATGAAAAGGCCCGTGCCGATGGAGCCGCCAATGGCGATCATCTGCAGATGCCGGTTCTTCAGAGACTTGTTGTAACCGGCGTCGCCGCGGTCGCGGATCTGGTCCTGCTGGGAAGTGTTGGAGGGTGAGGATGAAGCACTCGCGTGCGGTGATGGAGAGGTGGGGGAGTGACTGGACGGAGACTCGCTCATGGGGATCCTTACGGAGAGGGAGACCTGTTGAATGTGACGTGCGGAGAATACCGGGACCGGTCGGTTCGGATGATGCAGGGCGGCTCCTGGGCTCAGCCGTACTTCTGTCCAGGATGAGCCCTGCCGCTGTCATGTTCCAGTGCTGAGCCAGGGAGAGCCGGGGAGTTCTGAGGCATAGAAGGGGATCCCGTCATCGGTCGCGGTTCTGACACGGCAAGGAGGGCGGATGACTGTGTCGAGGAACACGACCTCCGTTGTGGTGCTGGATTGCGGTGGTGGCCGTAGGGCCGGTATCTTCGGCTCTGCTGCTTGCGCCAGCGCCGCCTTAGCTCAGTCGGCAGAGCGATTCACTCGTAATGAATAGGTCGTGGGTTCGATTCCCACAGGCGGCTCGTTCGACCCCGGGAGGTCATGCCTCCCGGGGCTTTTGCGTACCGGGCGCCTCAGCTGTGACCCTACCGGTGTGCCTTCCGGCACATTCAGAGGCGTCGGCGGATGCCCCGCCCGCGCACTTTCCGGGATGACCATGTGGCTGAAATCGTTCGCTCGTTGAGCGATGAGGGACGGGTGGCGGCTTAGGCGGGTGTGGATTCTCCTGGCTTCATGTGGTGCGTTCCCGGGGCAAGAACCGCGGTGACGCGAGCATTCTCCTCCGGCTGAGAGAATCCCCCGCTGCTATCTGAGAGTCATCTGGGAGGTTCGCTGTCTCGGATTGGCTGATCGGTGGATACCTCTAGCCGGACGCAGGGGAGGGGGCGCTGCGGCCGGATTATTCGGCCGGACCTCGTGGGGATCTCCAAAGCGGACATCAGTGCTTTCACAGTTTTCTTCTCAGTCATCAAGACATCTGGGGTGGTATGGCGGTGTGCGTCGCCGTGTGATTAGGGCGTGGGGCGTCGGTAATGCGGGCGGCGAAAAGTTGTGTTGCATTGAGGGCGACTATTGTTTAATCTAACGTTGTCCGCAGCGGGATACATCCTTCAGGCCCGCTCCCTCCAGTCAGAATGAGGAATCATGGCACAGAAGACTCAGGTCATCCTCGTCGACGATGTCGACGGGTCCGAGGCCAATCAGACCGTCACCTTCGCCCTTGATGGCGTCTCCTACGAGATCGACCTGAACGACGAGCACGCCGCCGCTCTTCGTGAGTCCCTTGAGGAATGGGTCGGAAAGGCGCGTCGCACCGGCGGCCGTCGTAGTTCCGGTCGTCGTCGTTCCAGCGGTCCTTCTGACACTCAGAAGATTCGCGAGTGGGCCCGTGAGCAGGGCCTTGAGGTTTCTGATCGCGGTCGCGTCTCCGCTGAGGTGCGCAAGGCCTACTACGAGGTCAACCCCGGCAACTGAGGGAACACGTGGGCGTCGGGACCATGTGAGCCGGCACCCCGCATCGATTCATTCTCGAGCTGATTGCCACCTCGCACCACGGCTCTGGTTATGCGCTCAGACGCATCACCAGAGCCGTGGTGTTTTCAATACGTGAATTCACCTCGTGAGGAGGCGGTGTCGCTGTGTGTGGTGCCGCCGAGCCGATACGCCAGCACCCGTGATGGTCCGCGTGATGAATCCGGTGGGTAGTGCCCGAGCTCATCGGGCTCAGGAGCGGGGCCGACGCTGCACTCTCACCCGCTGCAACCGGCTCCCACGGCCTCGCGCCGTGCCTGTGATCCTGGCAGGATAGGTCCATGGCTTACACCCTCGTACTGCTCCGCCACGGCGAGAGCGAATGGAACGCGAAGAATCTCTTCACCGGCTGGGTCGATGTCCCGCTGTCAGACAAGGGCCGCGCTGAGGCCGTCCACGGCGGTGAGCTCCTCAAGGAGGCCGGTGTCCTCCCTGAGAAGCTCTTCACCTCGATGCTGCGCCGCGCCATCATGACCGCCAACCTCTCCCTGGACGCCGCCGACCGCCACTGGATCCCGGTGGAGCGCGACTGGCGCCTCAACGAGCGTCACTACGGTGCCCTGCAGGGCAAGAACAAGAAGGAGATCCGTGACGAGTACGGGGAGGAGCAGTTCATGCAGTGGCGCCGCTCCTACGACGTGCCGCCGCCGGCCATCGAGCCCGGCTCCGAGTTCTCCCAGGACACCGACCCCCGTTACGCCGGTGAGCCCATCCCCGCCACCGAGTGCCTCAAGGACGTCCTTGAGCGCCTGCTGCCCTACTGGGAGGGCACTATCGTTCCCGAGATCAAGACCGGCAAGACCGTCATGATCGCCGCCCACGGCAACTCGCTGCGCGCCATCGTCAAGCACCTCGACGACATCTCCGACGACGACATCGCCGGCGTCAACATCCCCACCGGGATCCCGCTGGTCTACGAGCTCGATGAGGAGACCCTCAAGCCGCTCAAGAAGGGTGGCCGCTACCTCGACCCCGAGGCCGAGGCCAAGATCGCGGCCGTGGCCAACCAGGGCAAGTGAGCCCCGGCGGCCTGCCGCACCCTGAATGACGCGGGCGGCGTCGAACCTGAAGGAAGGTCCGACGCCGCCCGTCTCGTCAGTCTCAGGGTGCTCAGTGGAGCGCGTCGGCGTCCTCGGCGTCGTGCGTCTCCGGCATGGAGGCGCCCGAGACGAGGTAGGCCACGCGGCTGGCCACCGACGTGGAGTGGTCGCCGAAGCGCTCCAGGAACCGGCCCATGAGGACGGCGTCGATGACCTGCTGGCGGCTCAGGTCGTGAGCCGGGTCCAGGATCATCTGGAAGGAGCGGCGGTGCAGGGCGTCGAGCTCGGCGTCGTTGGTCTGAATGACGGAGGCCAGCTCCAGGTCCCGTGTCGAGATGAGGCGGGCGACGTCCTTGCCCGCGCGCACCGCCAGGTCCGCCATCTCCAGGATGAGGCCCAGGACCGGCTCGGGTAGCGGCGGCTCGGGGTAACGGCCGCGGGCAATGGCCGCCACGTGGCGAGCCAGGTCGCCCTGGCGCTCCAGGGTCTGGGCCATGCGCAGCGCGGACAGGACGTTGCGCAGGTCCCCGGCCACCGGCTGCTGACGGGCCAGCAGCATGACGCACAGGTCGTCGATGTCGCGCTGGAGGTCGTTGATGCGCTCGTCGGCGTCGATCACCTGCTCGGCAATGACGATGTCCCCCTGGCGCAGGGACTCCGCGGCCCGCTCGATCGCGGTGGCGACCTGGTTGGCCATGGACTCGAGGTCGGAGCCCAGCTGCTTGAGCTCCTGGTTGAAGATGGCGCGCATGAGGCTGCTCCTGTTCCGGGCGGGGCCGATGGATCGGGCCGGTCGGTGATGTGGCTCGACGGCGCTGCTCGGCGATCCCACCGAGGCCGCCGCCAAGGATGTTGTCCCTAAGCACAGCAGCCCCGCGACGCCGCCGCAAGCGGCACGCCCAGGGCGGGGGTCGGCCGGTAGGCGCTGTGGGGACTCAACTACCCTGGAGACGTGGGCCTGACCTTCACCGTTCTCCTCATCGCCGCCGCCGGCCTCCTGTGCCTGGGGGTGGTCATCGGAATCGCGCTGTCCCGGCGCGAGCGCAGGGCGGCCACGAGCGCCGCCGACCTGGCCGGCCTGGCCGGGACCGATACGGCCGTCCCGGTGCTGGCGGCACTGCGCTCGACAGTCGTCGTCCTCGATGACGACGACGAGGTCCTGCGCGCCTCGGCGTCGGCCTACACCTTCAACATCGTGCGCGACGACGCCGTCGTCGAGCCGACCGTGGTGGCGATGGTGAGCCGCGTGCGGGCCTCGGGCTGGGCGCAGGACGCCGCCGTCACCGTGGCCCGGGGGCGGGTGCCGGGTGCGGGGCAGTTCCACCTGCAGGTGCGCGTGGCAGGCATCGGCCAGGGACGCGTCCTCATCCTCATCGAGGACCACACCGCCGCCCGCCGGGTGGAGGCCATGCGCCGCGACTTCGTCGCCAACGTCTCCCACGAGCTCAAGACCCCGGTCGGCGCGATCCAGCTGCTCGCCGAGACCGTCGAGGCCGGCGCCGACGACCCCGACTTCGTGCGCGACTACTCCGGGCGCATGCGCAAGGAGGCCCGCCGCCTGGGCGTCCTGGTCCAGGAGATCATCGAGCTCACCCGACTCCAGGAGGGCGACGCCCTGGCGGAGCCCGAGGCCGTCGACATCGACGAGGTCGTCACCGAGGCCGTCGACCGGGTGCGTGTCGAGGCCGATGGCCGCCAGATAGCCCTCGTGGCCGGGGGAACCAAGGGGCTACGGGTGCGCGGCGATGCCGCCCTGATCACCACCGCCGTGCGCAACCTGCTGGACAACGCCATCCGCTACTCCGAGCCGCGCACCCGGGTCTCGGTCGGCGTCTCGCTGGACGCGGAGGACCCCGACATCGTGCGCATCGCCGTGGTCGACCAGGGCATCGGCATCCCCAGGAGGAGCAGGAGCGCGTCTTCGAGCGCTTCTACCGCGTCGACAAGGCCCGCTCGCGGGCCACCGGCGGCACCGGCCTGGGACTGAGCATCGTCAAGCACGTGGCCGCCGACCACGGCGGCACCGTCGAGCTGTGGTCCGCCCCCGGGCGCGGCTCCACCTTCACCCTCGTGCTGCCGTGCCTGCCCGAGGGTGAGCCGGTCGAGGGTGATGTCGAGGGATGAACTCGCCGACGCCGTCCCCACCCCCGGGAGCGGATCATGAGCCCGGCGGAGCGCTCCGCAGCCTCGGGCACAGGGGTGGGCGCCGGGCCGCTCGCGTCCTCCGGTGCGCCGGCCCCGTCGTCGATGACGTCGGTGATCGGCCCGACCCGGATCCTCCTGGTCGAGGACGAGGAGAACTTCCGCGACCCCCTCGCCCTCGGCCTGCGGCGAGACGGCTTCGAGGTGGTCGAGGCCGAGGACGGTCAGCGCGCCGTCGAGATCTTCGAGGCCTCCCGGCGCCCCGGCGGCGTCGGCCCCATCGACCTGGTCCTGCTGGACCTCATGCTCCCCAGGTTGGATGGGACCGAGGTGTGCACCCGGATCAGGCGCTCCTCCTCCGTGCCGGTCATCATGCTCACCGCCAAGGACACGGAGCTGGACAAGATCGTCGGCCTGGAGATCGGGGCCGACGACTACGTCACCAAGCCCTACTCCTACCGGGAGCTCCTGGCGCGCCTCAAGGCGGTTCTGCGCCGTAGCCGTGACACCGGTCCGGAGCTCGAACCGGTGCTGGTCGCCGGTCCGGTGTGGATGGATGTGGAGCGCCACGAGGTCAGGGTTGACGGCGAGGTGGTCGCCATACCGCTGCGGGAGTTCGAGCTTCTGGAGCTGTTTCTGCGCAACCCCGGCCGCGTGCTTACTCGCAGCCAGATCATTGAACGCCTGTGGGGGCCCGAATACGGGGGCGACACGAAAACTCTGGACGTCCACGTCAAACGACTCCGGGGCAGGATTGAGGCGGACGCCTCCAAACCGGTTCTCATCACCACGGTCAGGGGGCTCGGCTATCGCCTGGACAGGGGCCCGGAGTACTGATCGGCATTGCGGGTGACACCGCAGTTTTCGACCCCGGTCCCGGGCCTCACCCGCCGTGACCGCTGTGAGATACGTCCCCGATCTTTGCGCGGAATGACCTGATAAACTAGAGGTCCACAAACCAGTCTGGAGAGTCATCCTTATGACCTATGAAGTCGGTGAGACTGTCGTCTACCCGCACCACGGGGCCGCCCGGATCATTGATATCCGTCAGCGCAAGGTACGCGGTGAGGAGAAGACGTATCTGCAGCTCGAGGTGGCCCAGGGTGACCTGACCATCTTGGTTCCCGCCGAAAGCGTTGAGCTCATCGGTGTCCGTGACGTGGTTGATGAGACCGGTTTGGAAAAGGTCTTCGAGGTGCTGCGAGCGCCGCTGACCGAGGAGCCCACGAACTGGTCGCGACGTTTCAAGGCCAATCAGGAGAAAATCGCCTCCGGGGATGTCATTAAGGTCGCCGAGGTCGTGCGGGACCTCTCCCGTCGTGACACGGACCGCGGCCTGTCCGCAGGCGAGAAGCGCATGCTCGCCAAGGCCCGCCAGATTCTCGTCTCCGAGCTGGCCCTGGCCCAGAAGACTCCTGAGGAGGAGGCCGAGTCCCGCCTGGACGAGGTCCTCGCCTCCTAGGTTGTGCAGCGCTCGTGCTCAGGCCGTCGGGTACGCGGTAGCGTCCTGCTCGTGAGCACCAGCCCTTCACTTCCATCACCCGCCCCACCCGAGTCCGCTCCGGGTGGGGCGGTCGCCGTTCTCACTGCGGCGGGCTCCGGTTCCCCGCCTGGGGGTCGGGGTCCCCAAGGCCCTCGTCCCGGTGGGCGGCATCAGCCTCCTGCGGCGAGCGGCGGCCGGACTCATCGCCTCGGGCGCCGTCAGCCACATCGTCGTCACGGCCCCCGCTGAGGAGGTCGACCGCTTCCGCGCCGAGCTCGAGGGCCTGCCGGACGGATCAGCCCAGGATGAGGCGGGCCGGTGGCGCGGGATCGAGGTCGTCGCCGGATCGCCCCGCTCCAGGCAGGCCTCCGTGGCCCTGGGGCTCACAGCAGCCCTGGCCGCCGTGCCACAGGCCGACGTCGTCGTCGTCCACGACGCCGCGCGGGCGCTGACACCACCGGAGGTCACGCAGCGGGTGATCGCGGCCGTGCGAGCCGGACACGAGGCCGTGGTCCCGGCCCTGCCCGTGAGCGACACCGTCAAGGAGGTCGAGACCCGCCGGGCGGGGGAGCCCGAGCCCGTCGTCGGCACCCCCCGGCGTGACCGCCTCCGGGCGGTCCAGACCCCGCAGGGCTTCTCCGCTTCCGTACTCGTTGCCGCCCATCGTGCCGGGGCGGAGCGGGCCGGAGACGAGGCGCTCGCCGCCTCCGACGACGCAGGCCTCGTTGAGGCCTGTGGCGGCAGCGTCGTCGTCGTTGCCGGTGACGAGCGCGCCATGAAGGTGACCACGCCGACGGACCTGGCCCTGGCCGAGCTGCTCCTGGAGCAGCAGCCCACTCAGGGGAGGTGCCCTGCCGAGGGGAGTGGGGAGAACTGACGATCAGGTCCGTTCCCCGTTCGGTACCGTCACCGACCCGGATGGTTCTATCGTCTCTCCCATGAGCACGACAGCGACTGCTCCGACGCAGGCCGGCTCCCGCACCCGGCTCCTGTCCTGGCCCGTCATCGCCTGGGGTCTGTGGGACTGGGGGTCGGCCGCCTTCAACGCGGTCATCACCACCTTCGTCTTCACCGTCTACCTGGTCAGCGACTCCTTCGGGGCCAAGGCGGACAACGAGTCGGCGCTGTCCATCGGGCTGGCCATCGCCGGTCTGTTCATCGCCCTGCTGGCGCCGGTGACCGGGCAGCGTTCGGACAGAGGCGGGCGAACCGTCTTCTGGCTCGGGGGCTACACCGCGGTGGTGGTGGCGGTCTCGGCGGCCCTGTTCCTGGTGCGACCCGCGCCCGGCTACCTGTGGCTCGGCATCGTCCTGCTGGGAGTCGGCAACATCTTCTTCGAGCTGGCCTCAGTCAACTACAACGCCATCCTCAACCATCTGGCCTCCAAGGACCGCATCGGTGCCGTCAGCGGCTTGGGGTGGGGGATGGGCTACCTCGGCGGCATCGTCCTGCTGCTCATCCTCTACGTCGCCCTCGTGGGGCCGAGCCCCCTCATCTCCTTCCCCGCCGGCAGTGGCATGGGGGTACGCGTCGCCATGCTGGTGGCGGCGGCCTGGTTCGGCGTGTCCGCCCTCCCCGTCCTCATCAACCGCTCCCGCAGGCTAGGGCGCCCTCGTTCTGAGAACGTCGCGGAGGTCGGCGAGGGAATGGCGGCTGCTGAGCCGGGACGAGACCGGGCCGCCATGGAGGCTGAGCCGGAGGAGGCCGCCTCCCATCACGGCGGGCGCAAGGAGTCGATCCTGACCTCCTACAAGCTGTTGTGGCGCACTCTGCTCCAGCTCCATCACACCCAGCCCCGACTGCTGTGGTTCCTGCTGGCAGCCGCCGTCTTCAGGGACGGTCTGGCCGGGGTCTTCACCTACGGCGGCATCATCGCCCAGAACACCTTCGGCTTCTCCTCGGGTGACGTCATCATCTTCGCCATCGTGGCCAACATCGTCGCCGGCATCGCCACCATCTGGGCTGGACGGCTCGACGACCGCTTCGGGCCACGCAACGTCATCATGGCCAGCCTCATCATCCTGGTGGTGGCCGGACTGCTCGTGTTCTTCCTGCACACCGCCGGCACTGTGGCCTTCTGGGTGCTGGGCCTGCTCCTGTCCTCCTGCGTGGGGCCTGCCCAGTCCGCCGCCCGGTCCTTCCTGGCCCGCCTCATCCCCGAGGGGCAGGAGGGAGAGATCTTCGGCCTCTATGCGACGACCGGGCGCGCGGTCTCCTTCATGGCGCCCGCGATGTACGGCATCTCTATCTACCTGGGGACGTGCGTCGTCGGGCCGGGCGCGAACTACTGGGGGATCCTCGGGATCGTCGCCGTGCTGACAACCGGGCTGCTCCTCATGCTGCGCGTGGGCGACCCTGTCTCCGACGAGGAGCCGGCCGCGTAGACCGACGTCGCGGCCGTACCTGAGGGCACGCGTTCGGCGGGCAAGGGTACTGTCTCGTCTCCTCACTTCTGAGGCGTGTGAGTGTCTCAGAAGCGGGGAGACAGCACTGAGATGCTTCATCAGGACGAGGCCCGGCGGGCCTCGCGCTCGGCACGCATGCGCTCAAGATCCTCCGCAGTCAGTGGACCCTGGGTGGTACCCGGGGTCCCGTCCTGACGGATCCAGCTCACAACAATGCCCTCCTTGGCGCCGAAGCGCGCCAGGTGGATCCCGGTGACCTGCTCGAGGCGCTCAAGGTGCTCGTCCTCTGCGGCCAGGTCGAGCTGGAGGACGCCGTCGTGACAGGAGAGCCTGACGACCCCGGTGGCTGCTCCCTCGCGGTCGAAGGTCAGGGAGCCGGTCTGCGCGGTCTCGTCCCACGAGCTGGTGATCTTGCGGCCCATGTGAGCGGCCAGCTGCTTGCCGTAGCGGGAGGGGCGGTCGGTGCTCACGCGAGCGGTGGAGAGGTGGGAGAAGGCGGGCTGTGATGAGTCGGCTGAGTCGGTCATGTTCCTATCCTGACGCGTTTCGTCATCCGCGGTCCCGGGATGCGCTCCAAATCACCGGGGGCCGGGAAAGGACTCGGCCCGCGGTCCGGAAATCCGAACCGCGGGCCCAAGCCTCGCGAGGCCCCACCTGCAACCCGGGGTCCCATGCACCCGAGGAGGCGGTTCCTCCTTCGCCAGAACGATGATGCCAGGCTCCCTATGACCCGACCCCATCTCAGAGGATCGATCCGTCACTGGGCTCCCCAACCCTCGAGACCGTCCCTGTCCGGCGGTGACCACTATGTAACGCCCTCACCCTGTGAAGACGAGGGGCAGAATCCTGAGAAAAAACTGGGAAACTCGCGGTCGGGTTGCTCCATTGAGTCAAGAGTTTTCCGTGTGAAGCAAGGCGCTCATGATCGCTCAAGATATGGGGGAAAAGCGCACAGCGTTGCCGACGCCATCACCATGAGCATGCCGTTGTCCGAGCCCAGCGTCTTGTCGTCGATGTCGACGCCACGGGATATCCCTCAGCGATGGGGGTGGTGGTGACGATCATGGGCTACTTCTCCTTGTCCTTGGGGGCGGTGGGTGAGGGTAGTGGTCAGGACCGTAGTGTCCTGGAAATGCCTCTGGTCGTTTCCGGCTGCCGGCCTCGGGCCAGTCTCAGGATGCGACCGTAGCGCTCGCTGATCTGATCGTGGGGACGGGATCTCCGTCTAGGCTCCAGGACAGGAGGTGCTCCAGGCTGAATCGAGGGGCGCAGCGCGAGCAGGAGACGGGCGAGGCCGGGCGGCGCATGCGGTCCACCTCATGACCTGCCGGGCACCTGCCCACCCAGCGTCCCCGTAGCCTCGGAGCCTGGGGATTAATGAGTCGCCGGCCCGTCGCCCCCAGCCGGGTCGCCTCTGCGGCCCAGACGGCATCGTGCCCGTGGTGCGGACCTACGCGGGCGTGGGCGATCTCATGCAGGATCGTCTCGCGGACCTGCGCCTCGTCGTACAGGCTCATGAGGTGGCGGCTGAGTGTGAGACGACGTCGCGCATGATCCGTCTGACCGGCCCGACGACGCGCCCGGTCGAAGGCCAGCTCCCAGTCGCCGACGTCTGCCTGCTCCATGAGAGAGCGCGCCAGGCTCAGGACATCGGGAAGATTCACAGCCCCACGGTATGCGTCGATGCCCTCATACGGCTGACGACGGTGCTGTGGGGCGCATCGCCTCCCGCCGGCTCCTGACTGACCGGTTGTCTCGGGAACTCCGAGCTGCTTCGGGCCGTACAAACTGCCGTGATATGACACGATGGCGCCGATGTCCCATCATCCCTCCGGCCGACGTCCGCGGCCCCAACGAAGCACCACCGGATCCGGCTCGCCTCAGACTGCACGAGCTCCGCGCAGCGCCCGACCGACCGTGCAGCGTGGCGCCGACCGTGCTCGGCGGGATGATGCGAGTCACCGTCCCGGGCGGGGGAGAGGGCGTCGAGGGGCGGTGAGCGCTTCGGCCTCCTCCGCGTCGGCATCAGGCGGAGACGACGGCGCAAGGGCGGTTCCGTTCAGTCCCTCCTGAGGAGCCCGATCGGTGTCGTCCTCGCTGCCTTCCCTGGTCACGCTCCCTGGTGGGGTTCATCGTGCTGCGGGCGACCGGCTCCTCGCTCAACGGAATGGCTCTCGGGTGGGGGCGGCCCTCTCAGGACGGGACAGGTTCTGGCTCCGGCGCCCCTGGTGCCCGACACCAGTGGCTTCAATGCCGCCCGCATCATCGATGATGAGGTCTTCTACGACTCCCAGGCCATGACGCGCGAGGAGATCTCCGCCTTCCTCACCAGGGTCAACGCCGGCTGCCAGCCGGGCAGTGACGGCACCGAGTGCCTGGCCGCCGCCACTTTTCTCCGTGCAGGCCCGCCAGGCCAGCACCTTCTGTCCCGGAGGCCTCAAGGGCCGCCTCCGGAGTCAGCGCGGCCGACGTTGTCTGGGAGGTCTCCCAGGCCTGCGACATCAATCCTCAGGTGCTCCTCGTCCTCATTCACAAGGAGCAGGGGCTGCTCACCGCCTCCGGCGCGAACCTGAGCGCTCGCGACTACGAGGCCGCAGCCGGTTACGCCTGCCCCGACCACGGGAGCTGCGACCCCCAGTGGTCCGGGCTTCCCTCCCAGCTCTACGGGGCGGCCGCCCAGTTCCATCGCTATCGTCTCAACCCGGGCAGCTACGACGTGGTGGCGCAGCGACCGACCCGAGTCGCCTACTCGCCCGACGCGCAGTGCGGCAGCGGCGAGCTCACGGTGGCGAACCAGGCGACTGCCGGTCTGTACAACTACACGCCCTTCCAGCCCAATGAGGCCGCCGCGCACGGTGGGGACCAGTGCACCTCGTGGGGGAACTGGAACTTCTACGGCTACTTCAAGACCCTCTTTGGAAGTCCGACGTCGGACTGACGGTGCCCAGCGCAGAGCGAATTCCGCTGTATTCCAAGGGTTCTGAGCGAAGGTGTCATCACGCTCGGAAGGCCGTGACCATATCGTCATCAAGCGTCATCATTTAGATGCGCGATTTCCAGCCTTCTCTCAGACAGCATCGGCAGAGTCATAGTTACCGCCGAACGGTGGCGACCGTGAGGTACTGGGGAGTACCACTGACCGGCCACCACTGAGTCTGGGCCACAGCCAAGGGAATGTGCTCGGGCGTTTCGGTGAAGGAGGATCCGCTGCCGAATGGGAACCGGTAAGCGCCCTCGTTGCGAAGGGCCCGACCCGGTGGTTCAACCGGGGCGGGCCTTCGCAGTACCTGGGCGCAGGACCATCCGGTCCGCGCCCAGGCACTTTTGTGGGGACTGGCCGGCGGGCATGACATGATGCGAGCATGACGCTGCCGCCGGTACTGGCCACCACCTGGGTCGTCATCGAGTACCTCATCAAGATCGCCGCGCTGGGCACGGTTCCGGAGAACCGCCGCCCATCGTCGTCGACCGCCTGGCTGCTGCTCATCTTCCTGCTGCCCCTGGTGGGCCTCCCGCTCTACCTGCTCATCGGCAGCCCGTGGGTGCACGGCACTCGTCGTCGCCAGCAGCACACCGTCAACGAGATCACCCTCGACTACACCCGCTCCATGCCCGACCTGCCCAAGGGCGCCCGGCCCTCGACCTACCTGGCCGGGGCGCTGCGCATGAACCGCCGGCTCACCGGCCTGCCCTGCGTCAGCGGCGAGGTGGTGGCCGTCCACGCCGACCCCCGCAGCACCTATGAGGCCATGGCCCGCGCCGTCGACGCCGCCACCGACCACGTCCACGTCGAGTTCTACATCATGAGCTGGGACGAGGTCACCGACGTCTTCTTCACCTCCCTGGAGCGCGCAGTGGCCCGCGGGGTCACAGTGCGTCTCCTCCTGGACCACCTGGGCAGCCGCAAGTACCCCGGCTGGAAGCAGTTCTGCCAACGCATGACCGACGCCGGTATCCGCTGGCGCCTCATGATGCCGCTGCTGCCGCTCAAACGCCGCTGGCGCCGCCCGGACCTGCGCAACCACCGCAAGATCCTGGTCATCGACGGCGAGAAGGGCTTCATCGGCAGCCACAACATCATCGACCCCACCTACCGGACCCGGCGCAACGTGCGGGCCGGGCGCCGCTGGGAGGACCTGTCCGTGGAGGTCACCGGCGAGATCGTCCTGGAGGCCCAGGCCGTCTTCGCCATGGACTGGTTCTTCGAGGCCGGAGAGCAGCTCGAGGCCTTCGACCTGGCGCTGGGGACGCCGACCGAGACCCTGCCGGAGATGGCGGGGCTGCCGGGCATCCCGGTGGGCACGCCGGCCCCGAGGCCCGGGCGTCCGGGCGCCGTCGTCAATGCCATGCAGCTCATTCCCTCCGGGCCCGGATACCCCACCGAGCCGAACCTGCGGATGTTCCTGGCCCTCATCCACGGGGCCAAGCGGCACGTGTCCATCACCAGCCCCTACTTCATCCCCGATGAGGCGCTGCTGGCGGCGATGACGTCGGCCGCCTACCGGGGGGTGGAGGTCGAGCTGTTCGTGGGCAAGGAGTCCGACCAGTTCATCGTCAGCCACGCCCAACGCTCCTACTACTCGGCGCTCCTGGCGGCGGGGGTGCGGATCTACCTCTACCCCTCGCCGACCGTCCTGCACTCGAAGTACATGACGGTCGACGACGAGGTCGGGGTCATCGGGTCCTCCAACATGGACTTCCGCTCCTTCGCCCTCAACTACGAGGTCATGCTGCTGGCCTTCGGCGGGGACCTCGACGACCTGCTGCGCATCAACGACGCCGACTACCGGGCCACCTGCACCGAGCTGACCCCCGAGCTGTGGGCCACCGAGCCCTGGTACAACCGCTACGTGGACAACGTCTGCCGCCTCATGTCCGCCGTGCTGTAGAGGCGGTCGGGCTTCGCCTGTGCCGACCCAGGCGCTCCTGGATGCGCATGTACCGGGACGACCAGTCTCGGCGCTGAGCCGAGCAGATCAACGTGCCCTCACGTCGTCGGTCCCCGCACCACTGGGGTGCGGGGACCGACTGTGTGGAACCGGAGAAAGGGTCTGATGGGGCGCGTGAGCTGGTGGCTCAGGCGTCGCGGCGGGTGAAGATGACTCCGGCGATCACCAGCGGGATGAGGGCCCAGGCCGCGAAGACGGCGATGGCCTGCCAGTGCTGGAGGAAGGTCTCGGTTCCGGCCCGTCCCCAGTGGTGCGCCAGGCTGAAGGGGTCCGAGACGGCGGTGGACACGGTGTCCGGCAGGAGGCCCACAACCTTGACCGCCCACTGCCAGCGTCCGGCCATGAGTCCGAAGGGAATGGGAGCGACGAACAGCAGCGAGACCACCACGGTGATGGCCCCCGCCGTCGAGCGGGTGAGGTAGCCCAGCCCCAGGGCCATGAGCGCGACGACGGCGAAGGACAAGCCGGTGCCCCAGAAGAGCCCCAGGTAGTGGGCATCGGTGAGAGAACCGGCGTGGCCCTTCATGAACGGGTAGGAGATCGCGTAGGACAGCGCCACGCAGACGACCCCGAGGACGAAGGAGAAGCCCGATACGACGAGCGCCTTCGCCACGAAGAGACGTCCGCGGCGAGGAACGGCCATCACTGAGGAGCGGATCTGCCCCGAGGCGTACTCGCCGGTGATCACCAGGGCCCCCAGGACGGCGACGACGATCATGCCCAGCACTGAGCCCGAGGAGATCATGGTCTTGGCGTCGTCCGCCCGCTCGGGGGAGCCGGCGTAGCCCATGGCCAGGCCCGCGCCGAACAGGACCGTGATGACGATCGTGATGGCCGACGTGACCCAGGTGGAGGTCAGGGTGCGCAGCTTGATCCACTCGGCGCGCACCGCGCCGGCGAAGGACTGCCGACCGGCCACGCGGGGCCGACTGGGCCAGATCGCGGCCTCCAGGGCCCGCTGCTGCCCGGTACCGGGCGGCTGGGAGGCGGGGGCGGCCTTCTGGAGGGCCTCGAAACGGTTGACGTCCACGGCTGGGCCGTCCGCGGCGTCGATGGTGGTGGTCATGATGTGTCAGTCCTCGGGATGCTCGTGGCCTGCATTCTTCCTGAATGATTCCAGGCTAGGGGTGCTGGGCCCTGGTGTGATCGTCCCGCTGGCTGAATGCGGTGACTGGTCTCCTCCCCTGAGGGAGGAGGGGTCGTCTGCGGGGGATGATGAGTCACCCCTCGGCCCTCGGGGCGCCGGGTGCCTCCGGGGAAGGACGCGGGGCGGTCGGCTGACCTGGGCGCAGCGACCAAGGTGAGACGGAGGGCTGGCTACAGCTCGGCGGCTTTGTTGAGGATGGCGGTTCGTCTTGACCTCTTGTGCTTTCGTGTGTGGGTGTCCAGGTGCCGTTGTTGCAGGTGAAGGCCATCCAGTAGTCGTTGTCGCTGGAGAGGCCTTTCTGCAGCTTGCCGTTGAGCTGGAGTGTGGTCAGTTTTGCGGCTTGGCAGTTGTTGATGGCGTGGACGACGGGGGCTGCTGCCTCGGGGGTGAGGCCTTTGTTCTCGTCGGTGACTAGGCCGGTGACGGACAGGGTCCCGTTGTTGAGGTCGATGGTGCCGGTGGGGCTGGCCTGCCCGGCGGCGGTGATGAGCTGGTCAAAGGGTGGGTTGCTGAACTGTCCGTCGATTTTGGCAGTGGAGGTGACCTTCCATCCGTTCATGGTGAAGGTCTTGGAGGATCTCTTGACGCTTGGATGGGTCAGGGTGGTGGGGGTTGTGGTGACGTCTCCGTAGTCGATTTTTCGGTCCCTGATACTCGTCGATGTTGCCGGTGAAGGTCTTCGCCTCTCCGACGGGGGTGAGTGCGCGCTTCATGTCGGTCCGGATTGCCTCGGGATCTCGTTGACAGGAGACGTCGACGTCGATGCTGCTTCCTTTCGGCGTTCCAGGACACGGAGATGACGAATTCGCCGCTGTAGTGGGGTACCTGCTGGAGTGTCTTCTGGCGAGTAGAGGCCAGCAGGTTGGCGGCAGTGTCAGGGGAGGTGTTGTCCTTGAGGCGCACGTCCAGTCGGACGTCGTTGCCGCCGAGGTCGGCTGAGGCATCAGTGGTCTCGGCGGAGATGACGTCCGGGCTGCTGGAGAGGTGCTTGAGGCTGTGCTGGCAACGCGCCGGACTCTGAATCCCTCCGGTCCGCTGTCGGGGTGCACGGTGATGTCGATCAGGTAGATGACACCACCAATGATCACCGCGAGGACGACACAGCATCACCGGATGGCCCACCACCCCGCCGACCTGCCCGACGACGGTTTCCTCCGGCCGATAGATGGAGTGCGTGGTGTTTCTCGGACTGGGGGAGTTTTTCTTCCTGTGAGTCGATAGGATGGAGACCATGCCAGCAGCGAAATACTCAGAAGAGTTCAAGACCCAAGTGGTGCGTGAGGTGATCGAGAAGGACCGCACGATCGCCTCGGTGGCCGCCTCATACGGTCTTGTAGCCCAAACGGTGGGTAACTGGGTCGCCAGGTACAGGAAAGAGCACGCCACCGACCAGGATCGTAAGAAGGCCTCCGAGTCAGCCGAGATCGCAAAACTCAAAGCAGAGGTTCGTGAGCTGCGTCAGGAGAACGAGTTCCTGAAAAAAGCAGCTGCCTTCTTCGCCAAGGAACGGCCGTGACTGACCGCTACGAGCTGATCAACCGCGAAGAAGGCCACTATCCCATCTCCTCAATGTGCCGGTGGTCCAGGGTATCAAAATCAGGGTACTACTCCTGGCGTGACCGACCCGAATCAGCAACAACTGTGAGGAGAAAAGAGCTTGGAGTCATGGTTAACGACGCCTTCGAGGACTCGTGAGGGCACCTACGGGTACCGACGAATTCAGGTGAGTCTGGAAAGGCGCGGGGTCTGGGCGGACGGGTCCACGATCCGCTCCATCATGCGCGACCTGGGGCTGCAGGCCGCCGGGCCTCGGGCAAAGGTCCGAACCACGGTGCCGGCCCAGGACCTGGATGCGCGCCCGGACCTGCTCGGGCGGGACTTCACCGCCGACGAGCCTGGACGTAAGTGGTGCGGGGACATCACCTACGTCAGGACGTGGACCGGGTTTATCTATCTTGCGACTGTTCTGGACTGCTGTACTAAGAAGGTCGTGGGTTATGCGATGGCCGACCACATGCACACGTCCCTGGTGTGCCAGGCCATTGACATGGCGGTCAGGAGATGCCCGGTCGAGGAGGGTGTGACGGTCTTTCACTCCGACAGGGGGAGCCAGTACACGTCTCAGAGGTTCTTGGATCATCTCAAGGGTTATGGGATTCGTCCCTCGGTGGGGCGCACGGGGGTGTGCTGGGACAATGCGTGGGCAGAGTCGTTCAATGCCACTCTCAAGAATGAGAGAGTGTACCGGATGGTATACCCAACGAAGGACAAAGCGATGAACGATATTGCCTCGTGGATCGAGTTGAGATACAATCATATCCGCCTTCACTCAGCCCTAGGGTATCGCACTCCCGACGAGGTCGAAAGCGAGTTCCTGGACCTGAAGAAGGCAGCCTGAAGCACAAAACAAGCAGTGTCCGAAAAACACCTAGCAGTCCAAGAAGCTTCGCTGCTCGAGTCGGTGGCCGGGGCTTCTTCCGATTGGGCTCCTCCTTGTTCAGGTGTGGTCTGCTCGTCAGGCATCGGCTGCTCCCTTTATCGGCTGATTGGACGTATTTTTCTCAAATCGGCCGTTCCTGCGGATCGAGTTGGCTCGGTGAGGTAGGAGCAGGACATGCGGGTGACGGGCGGTCCAGAGTTCGGCGGCTTTGTTGAGGATGGCGGCTTCTTGCTGGCCTTTTACGCCGTCGTCCTTGAGCGTCCAGGTTCTGCCCTGGCATATGAGAGTTCGCCAGGGGCCGTGGCGGTCGGTTGTGGTGTTGAGGTTGAGCTCGGTCAGTCCTGCGGCGTGACAGTCGGACAAGGCGTGCACCACGGGTGCTGCGGCCTCGGGAGCCAGGCCGCCGTCGTCGGTGGCCAGGCCGGTGACGGACATGGAGCCCGGGGCGGCCTCGAACGTGATGGAGCCGGTAGCGCTGGTCTGAGTGGCCGCAGCGAGGATCTGCTCCATGGGTGGAGTGGCGAACTGTCCTGTCTCGTTGCTGGTGGATGTCACCTGCCAACCCGCCATGGTGAAGGATTTCCATGTGCGTGAACCGGAGGGGCTGGCCAGTGAGGCCGGGGGAGAACCGACTTCGCCGTAATCGATCCCTAGGAGGGAGGACCCCCCTTGCCTGATGGTCCTGGCTTCCCCGACCGGGGTCAGATCGCGTGTGGTGGTGGAGATGATGTCAGTGGTGGCGCGGCTGGCATCGAAGTCTGCTGCGATGCTGGTGCCGCCCAGGGCCCATGACATGGACACGGTCAGCGTGATCTTTCGGGTGCCGTCCTTGGTGGAAGAGCGGCCTCGTGGGTCGAGGCCAGGAGGTCGGCGGCTTCCTGGGCGACTGGCGGGCATACGCACGATCCGCTGGTCCGGCTTTGGGGTGCAGGCTGGCGTCGATGCGAACGAACAGCATCCAGATACCCGCCATGCTCACGATCACCGCGACAATCAGCACCAGGCATCCTCTGAAAAGACGATCCGGCGATCGCTGAGGAGACGCCCTGTCGGGTTCAGGAACAGCATGGGCGCGACTGCCGGCCTGGTCGGAGTCGATCGACTCGTCCACTATGCACCTCCCTTCTGCTTATCCCACGTATTCTTCCCGATCCTTTGTGGTGGAGAGGGTGTTCAGGGTCCGACGACGTAGAGGTGGGGGTGGGTCGTCTAGAGTTCGGCGGCTTTGTTGAGGATGGTGGCTTCGTCTTGGCCTGTGCTGCCGCCGTGGTGGGGTGTCCAGGTACCGTTGTTGCAGGTGAAGGTCAGCCAGGGGTCGGCGACGCTGGATGTGGTGTCCGGTGACCAGCTGTTGAGCTGGAGCGTGGTCAGTCCCGCTGTGTGGCAGTCGGCGACGGCGTGGACGACGGGCGCTGCTGCCTCGGGGGTGAGGCCTTGGTCGTCATCGGTGACCAGGCCGGTGACGGACAGGGTGTTACCGCTGAGCTCGATGGTGCCGGCGGGGCTGGCCTGCCTGGCGGCGGCGATGACGCGGGTGACAGGTGGGTTGGAGTAGGAGCCGTCTTTGGTGGGGGAGTAGGTGACGTTCCAGTTGTTGAGGGTGAATGTCTTGTAGGACTTGGGGACTGGTTGGCTCTGTGATAGACGCGGGAGCGGCGTCGACTGTTCCGTAGTCGGCGTGAATGGAGCCGTCAGGTTCGCCTCGGGTGACGGACTTGGCCTTGCCCACGGGGCTCAGCTCTCGTTGTGTGCTGGCCCGGATATTGTCAGGGCTGTCGTCGCAGCTGAAGTTGACCGAGATGTCTGTACCGTTGAGATGCCAGGACAAGGTGACGCTGAGTGGTACCTGGCTACTGTCGGCCTTGCGGTGGGTGGAGGCCAGGAGCTCGGCAGCCTGGTCCACGCTGGTTTCATCCTTGAGGCGGGCGTTGACCTGTGCGATAGGACCAGAGGTGGGGTCGGCGTAAGCGCGGGAGACCTTCGCTGATTTCACTGCGGAGTTCCAGTAGAGGTGGTGGGACGCTGAGTAGGCCACGGTCCTGGCTTGCAGACCGCCGAGACCGATGTCCGGGTTCAGGGTGGCCAACACCCAGTAGACGAACCCGCTGATCACTACCAGTACCACCGCCAGTGCCGCTACCAAGGTCCTGCACCCCTTTGTGAGGCGACCCTTGAATCGGACACCGCTAGGCGCACTCTGAGACGTGTAGGTGTAACTTGTTGAAGTCTGTTGAGTGTTGAGAGGTGAAGATGATTGTATCCAATCATTGTGAGATAGCGAGGTAGAATTACTTGATTCCTCCCTTTCGGTCGAATGTCTACACAATGTGACCCTCCAAGGCGATAAATTTGATGTTAGTAATGCATAGGGTGGTGAAAAATGGGTGAGTTAATATTGCTGCTATTCGACTACATTTCATGTCCTCGGTTGAGGTGGTTGGTAAATTATAATTGGCGGATAAGATGTAGTGTAGTTTCTCTGGTTGCCATCAACTAGTGGTCACCGATGGATTTATCTTCAATGTAGCTGGGAGTCTCGTTGCGCAGCGCTTGGCTTATGTTGTGCAAGGATGTCGTACCTTTGTCGGTGTAACTTGAGTGTTCTGTTGATTCCGTTAGGCCATCGTTTTTACTTGTACTTAAGGAGGTGAAATCAGAATCTGGGTGGGCGGTTGGTTCTCCTCCGTATATCCCTGACATCGCAACAACATCGTCTCCTGAGCGGGCGGCATACATATGGTCGGGTAGCATGCCGAGGTCGGATGCGTCAACAGAGGTAGCCCCGGGTGACCCCCATACCACTACGTCATCTGGGGCATTCGACTGTCGCAAAGCGTATCCTGTGGCGGTTGAACCATATGAGTGGCCTGCTGCAACGAGGTGAGGGTCTCCGTGGTGAGTTTCCTGCAGACCGTCATAAAAACTCGCCAAATCGGGGCCAGCATTCCGTGCCTCTTTAGAACTGAGAACCGTTGAATCGGTGTTAAGCAGGGTCTCTGACGTGTTTGGGGCGTCATATCCTAGCCATGTCACAGCGGCTGCAGTCTCTGTCTTGCCTTCCTTTGGGTTGCTTGACTTCCATGCGAGTCCGGATTCGTCCAAAATCTTTTCCGAGTTCGCAACCGCTCCACCTCTCGAGGCATTCCACCAAATAGTCCAGGAGTGACCTGTGTATTCATTCCAGGCGTAAAGACCATAATATGATCTGCGTTATCTATGTCTCCCGACCCCACGGCTGCGCGGAAATGATCGCCAGAAGAGGCGTCGAGGAGAAGGAGTTTCCTGTCAGCTTCTTTGGAGTCTTTGCTGTTGAGGGATGTATATATGTTGTTAATTTCTTGATATTTGTCCAATAGGGCTCTATATCCTGGTGAAATCTGAGGGTGTGATCCTGGAGGGCCTGCTGGGTCTAAGTATTTAGGTTCATAATATGCAATCTCCTTTTTCATGTTCTCTCGCATAATATTCAGTACTCTGCGATTTGCATTGTCTCTGGTATCTGCTGGGATCCCGTCAAGGTTGCCAATCCAGGAGGGGTGTTTCTCGATAATATTTCGCCGTTGTGCGTCAGTCAGTGAAGTCCACCAGTCGTTGATCTGACTGGGTGTCCACTTGGGGTTTGGAGGCTTCTCGCCGTGGTTGACCACCTCGGGGCTCGGGCCGTTTGCCGCATCGTCCAGTTTGGCGATTTCGTCGTATACGGACGAGATGAAGGTCACTGTATCATCCGCTTGCTCGACAAGTCGGTCGCGCTCGTATTCATACCCCTGAATTAGAGCTTTAAGGTCGTTGCTGCGAGAGTCGCTGTCGGATTTGCTTGGGTCAGTGGGTGTGATCGCTCCGGTAGGAGATCTCTAAGTCGTCGGCTTTCATTCTTGCGACGAGATTGTGAGCGGCATTGTTGATGGTGGTGACAGTGACGGAGGTTTCCTTAAGGTCGTTGCCAGACTTCTCCAAACCGGCCCAGAGGTCCTCGGCGTCGTCGGCGAGGATTCGTCTGCTTTTGGCTTCCGCCTCGAAGGTCTTTCCGGACAGGCGTGCCCAGTCCACCCCTTTCTAAGGTCGGTGTTGACCTGTTGGTACTTGTGTGAGGCTGCCACCAAGGCGTCGCCTGCTGTATTGAGGTTGGCGCCATCCCAGGACAGGAGATCATTGAACGTGACCACAGGTTCCTCCAAAAGGGTAAACTGTCTGAATCGTTAAGGGTGAAGCGTGTTTGAGGTGATAGTGTTTGACGTGGGTCAGCTGTGGCCGTTCTTGGGGGTGCAGGCCGCTGCGCCGTCGGCCGCCTTGAGCTGGTTGGTGGCGTTGTAGATCCCGTTGTAGTGATTCCTCAGCCTGTTGGCGAAGGTGGTACGGGCCTTGGACACCGCATCCGCCGCCATTGATGCCTTACCGGACAGTCCTCCACCCGTCAGACCGTTCGCCGAGGAGCGCACATCACTGTCGCCTCCCGACGCGTTCACCTCACTGATGCAGTTCTCCACCTCCGAACGGATCTTCGACGTCGTCTCCTCACAGGTCTGCAGATCAGCCACCTGCCCCGTCCTTCCTCGTCACGGCGAAAACCGCCTCATGACTATCGAGTCACGGCCGCCACAGCGAACCGACCGAACACACGATAACCAACAATACATCGCCCGTGGGGAACTTATGCACGACGAGTTTCTCTCCAAGGCCCACGGTGCTTACTGGACATGGCAGCCAATAAGTCAGGCGCCGGAAGCGGGGTCAAATAACGCTGACGAGCTTGGTAATGCGCTGGAGGCTCACCTTGCGGCTCGTGCCCAGCGTCTGGGCGAACAGGCTCACCCGCAGCTCCTCCACCATCCAGCGCGCTTCCTCCAGGAGGGCCTCACGCTGCGGGTCGGTCGGCAGCGAGGCCGCTTTGGCGCGGGCCTTGTCCACCACCTCCCGGGCCTGGGAGACCTGGAAGGCCAGGGCCACGCTGAGGACTCCGAGGACGAGGAGAAGGCCGATCCGACGCCCGCCTTTGCCCCGAACAGACGTTCGTGGAGGGGAACGGCATCATTGAGGAGCGGATCTGCCCCGAGGCGTACTCGCCGGTCATCACCAGGGCGCCCAGGACGGCGACGACGATTATGCCCAGCACCGAGCCTGCGACGTCATGGTCTTGGCCTGGTCGGCCCGATCTGGGGAGCCGGCGTAGCCGATAGCTGGGCCCGCGCCGAACACCGTGATGGCGATGGTGATGACCGATGTGACCCAGGAGGAGGTCAACGTGCGCAGCTTGATCTACTCGGCGCGCACCGTGCTGGCGAAGAACTGCCGACCGGCCACGCGGGGCCGGTCGGGCCAGATGGCGGCTTCCAGGGCCTTCTGCTGCCCGGCGCGGGACGGCCTGGAGGTGGGGGTGGCCTTCCGCAGGGCCTCGAAACGGTTGACGCCTGTGGCCTGGGCCTGCTGTGGCGTCGATGGTTGCGGTCATAGCGCGTCGAGTCCTCAGGATGTTCGTGGCCTTCGTTCGTCCTGAACTGATTCCAGGCTAGGAGAGCCCGGGCCCCGGTGTGATCGTCCCGGTGGCTGAACGCAGTGAGGGCGGTCTCCTCCCCCTGAGGGAGGAGGGATCCTCTGCGGGGACGATGAGTCGTGGCTTGGACCGCGAGGCGCCCGCTGGCCGTGGGACGAGGGGCTGGGCGCCCGCTGACCTGAGCGCAGAGGTGAAGGCGGTGGTGGGTTAGTTAGAGTTCAGCGGCTTGTTGAGGGATGGCGGCTTCGTCTTGGCCTCTTGTGCTTTCGTGTGGGTGTCCAGGTGCCGTTGTTGCAGGTGAGAGGTCAGCCAGGGGTCAGCGACGTCGGATGTGGTGTTCAGTGCCCAGATGTTGACCGGCTGGGTGTGGTGAGTCCTACGGCTTGGCAGTCGGCGACAGCGTGGACGACGGGGCTGCTGCCTCGGGGTGAGACCTTTGTTCTCCCTCAGTGACTAGGCCGGTGACGGACAGGGTGGTGCCGTCGAGGTCGATGGTGCCGGTGGGGCTGGCCTGTCTGGTGGCGGTGATGAGCTGGTCAAAGGGTGGGTTGCTGAACTGTCCGTCGGTTTTGGGGGTGGAGGTGACCTTCCAGCCGTTCATGGTGAAGGTCTTGGAGGAGTCCGGGACGCTGGGTTGCGTCAGGCTGGTGGGGAGTGTGGTGACGTCTCCGTAGTCGATCGTCAGCTCCAGTGTAGGCGTCGATGCTGCCGGTGAAGGTCTTCGCTTCTCCGACGGGGGTGAGTGCGCGCTTGACGTCGGTCGGATTGCCTCGGGGTTTTCGTTGACAGGAGACATCGACGTCGATGGTGCTGCCCTTGACGGTCCAGGACACCGAAATGATGAAATCGCCTGAGTAGTCGGGCTCCTCCTGGAGTGTTTTCTGCCGGGTTGAGGCCAGCAGGTTGGCGGCCGCCTCCACGCTGGTGCCGTCCTTGAGGTGGGCGTCGACTGTCACGGAACTTCCGTTGATGTTTGGCTTCCTGCTCCTGTTGCCTCTGCTGAGGTGACCGAGGATCGTCTGAGAGGTAGTTGAGGCTGTGCTGGCAACGCCGGACTTGAAGCCGTCCGGGCCGATGTCGGGGTTCAGGTTGACGTAGAGTGAGCAACCGTAACCACCAATGATCACCGCGAGTCTGACCAGCACGAACCGGATGGCCCACCATCCCGCCGACCTGCCTGACGACGGTTTCCTCCCGCCGACAGAGGCGTCGTTACGAGTTGACGGTCGGGCTTCGTCAGCTGACGCCTCCTCTGTGTTCAGGGTGCAGGTCTGCTCGTCAGGCATCAGCTGCTCCCTACTGGCTGATTGGACGTATTTTCTCAAATCGGCCGTTCCTGCGGATCGAGTCGGTTCGGTCAGGTGGGCGCAGGGTATGCGGGTGACGGGCGGTCTACATCTCGGTGGCTTTTTGAGGGTGGTGGCTTCGTCTTGGCCGGTGTTGCCCGCCATGGTGTGGCGTCCAGGTGCCGTTGTTGCAGGTGAAGGTCAGCCAGAGGTCGTCGCTGGAGGGCTCCTTCTTGGCCCCGTCGTTGAGCTGGAGCGTGGTGAGTCCTGCGGCTCGGCAGTCAGCGACGGAGTGAACGACGGGTGCTGCTGCCTCGGGGGTAAGACCTTTGCGCTCATCTGTGGCTAGACCGGTGACGGACAGGGTGGTGCCGTCGAGGTCGATGGTGCCTGTGGGGCTGGCCTGCCCGGCGGCGGTGATGACCTGCTCGAAGGGGACGGTGGTGGGGAACCGTCCGTCGGTGTTGCTGGTGGAGGTGACCTTCCATCCGTTCATGGTGAAAGTCTTGGAGGAGTCCGGGGCACCTGGTTGCGCCAAGGTGGAGGGGAGCGCGGTGACCTGCCCGTAGTCGATATGGGTGTTGTCGATGGTTGTGGCCTCGCCCGCAGCGGTGGAGTGCGTGGTCTTTCTCGGACAGGGGGAGTTTTTCTTCCCGTGAGTCGATAGGATAGATCCCATGCCAGCAGCGAGATACTCCGAGGAGTTCAAAGAGCAGGTGGTGCGTGAGGTCATCGAGAAGGAACGCACCATCTCCTCGGTCGCCTCGTCGTATGACCTTGTCCCCCAGACGGTGGGTAACTGGGTCGCCAGGTACAGGAAAGAGCATGCCACCGACCAGGACCGCCAGAAGGCCCCGAGTCGAGCCGAGATCGCGGAGCTGAGAGCGGAGAACAGGGAGCTGCGTCAGGAGAACGAGTTCCTGAAAAAAGCAGCCGCCTGGCTTGCGAAGGAACGACCGTGACCGAGCGCTATGAGCTCATCAATCGCGAAGAAGGCTCCTACCCCACCTCGATGTGCCGGTGGGCCGGTGTCTCACGGTCCGGCTACTACTCCTGACGCGACCGACCTGAGTCCATCACCAGAGCGAAAAGAAAAGAGCTCAGTATCATCGTCAAGGATGCTTTTGCCGACTCCGATGGCACTTATGGGTATCGAAGGATCCAGGCCTACCTGGGCAGGCGTGGGGTGAGGGTGGATGGCGCCACGATCCGTTCCATCATGAGGGAGCTGGGCCTTGAGGCCGCGCAGCCGCGGGCGAAGGTCCGTGCTACCGTGCCGGCCGAGGATCTCGATGAGCGCCCCGACCTGGTGGGGCGGGACTTCACTGCCGACGAGCCTGGGCGTAAGTGGTGCGGGGACATCACCTACATCAGTACATGGGCCGGATTTGTCTATCTTGCCACTGTTCTGGACTGCTGCACGAAGAAGGTCGTGGGGTATGCGATGGCTGATCATATGCGCACCTCGCTGGTGATGACATGCGCAACGCATGAGCGCTGCCCGGTTGAGAAGGGTGTGACGGTCTTTCACTCCGACGAGAGTCAGTACACGTCTCAGAAGTTCTGGACCACCTCAAGACCTATGGTATCCGGCCGTCCGTGGGTCGCACGGGGTGTGCTGGGACAATGCCTGGGCGGAATCCTTCAATGCCACGCTCAAGAACGAAAGGGTGCATAGAATGAAACGTGTACCCACAGGACAGAAGGCGATCAACGATATTGCCTCGTGGATCGAGCTGAGATACAATCATATACGTCTTCACTCAGCCCTGGGATACCGCACACCTAACGGGGTCAGGCAAGAATTCCTGGAAGCTCACCAAACGACAGCCTGAAACCCCCACAAGCTACCTGTCCGAAAAACACCCAGCAGTCCAACTAGCTGTCATTCGAGGCGGCGGTAGGTTCTCTCGCCGGCATGCGTCACTCTGTGCGGGTTTGGTGCGTTCGTCGGACACTATCTGCTCCCTCCTTACTGCCTGCTGGAGGCATCATTCCAAGCCTGTCGTCTTGGGGTGGCTGATCGTCGCGACGGTGCAGGTGCTGCCCGGGTGGTGGTCGTCTAGAGCTCGGTGGCTTTTTGGAGGATGGCGGCCTCGTCCTGGCCTCTTGTGCCGTGGTGCTGGGGGTGTCCAGGTGCCGTTGTTGCAGGTGAAGGTGATCAAGTCGGAATCGTTGCTGGTGTTCTTATCCGGTGTGTTGTTGATGGTGAGGGTGGTCAGGCCGGCGGTGTTGCAGTCGGCGACGGCGTGGACCACGGGTGCGGTAGCGTCGATAGTGAGGCTCTGATCGGCGTCGGAGACCAGACCGGTGACCGATAGGGTCTTGCCGCTTGTCTTGATCGTCCCGGTTGTTCTGACCTGCCGTGCGGCGGTGACGATCTCTTGAAAGGGTGGGGTGGCGAACTGTCCGTCGTCGTCGCTGAATGACTCGACCATCCACCCTCGCATGCTCAACGATTTTGTGGAGCGTGAACCGCTCGGGCTGGTGAATGAACTGGGCATGGTGGTGACGGAGCCGTAGTCTACGCGTAGGTCTGAGGGCTCCTCGGGCCGAAGGAGCGTGGCGGCCTCTCCTACCGGGGCCAGGTCCTTCACGGTGCGTGCCTTGATGTCGCTGGAGGCGGCACCGAGGTCGAAGTAGGACTCGATACTGCTGTTTTTGACTGTCCAGCTCAGATGCACACCGGCGATCATGTCGTGTTCCTTCTAGCTGTTGCCGAAGGCAGCATCGTGGGTGGAGGCCGAGTAGCGCGGCCGCCTGCTCGGGGGCTGGTCTCGTCCTTCAGGCGCGCATCCACTCTGGCGACAGTGCCACCTGGGTCGGCGGATGCCTCAACGACCTTGGCTGAGACGACGCTCGGGTCGCTGGACAGGTGCTTGGCAGCGGCGTCCGCAATATGGCGGACCCTGGTCGCTTCCGGTCCATGGCCGGGATTCGTGGTGACATCCACCAGGTAGGCCGCCCCAGCAACCGCCAGCACGGCGACCACCAGCACGACCCGAACGGTCCACCATCCCGCCGACCTCCCGGACAGTGCAGCCCTCCAGCTGGCGAAGGGTCTGTTGCGCGAGGCAGCAGTGAGGCTCTTCTTCACTGGCTTTGTCGCTCTGGTCGGGTTCGGCGTGCTCATCGGGCATCGGCTGCTCCCTTTCTGGCTGATTGACCTGTCGTCTTGGGGCGGCTGATCGTCGCGACGGCGCAGGTGCTGCTCGGATGGTGGGCGGTTTAGAGCTCGGCGGCGTGTTGGAGGATGGCGGCCTCGTCCCGACCTGTGGGCTGAGGTGCTGGTGGTAGAAAATAGTTAACTAATTCCGGGATTTATTTGGTGTCGATGGAGTATTCGTCGACATGGCCGGGGTTGTGGTCTCTTAGGGTTTGCGCTTGATTATGAAGGGAGGTGGTACCTGAGTCGGTATAGTGCGAATGTCCGGAATTGGCGCCAAGAGGGCCGTGGGCATCAGTGTCTAATGCTGTAAAGTCGGAGTTAAGTCCGGAGTTGGGGTTCCCTCCGTACCATCCAGAATTTGCGATATAATCATCACTGGCCGTTGTGGAAAACATGTGGTCTGGCAACATATTCAAATCTGATGCATCCATAGTTCCAGTGCCCGGAGATCCCCGTATGGACACATCGTCTGGAGCAGAAGAATCCTGAAGCGCATATGCGGTTGCCAGTGATCCATATGAATGACCGGTGGCCGTGGTGTGGATCTCCGTGATGACTTTCTTGTAGGCCATCACAGAAGCTGGATAAATTCGGGCGAGCTGCTTGGGCGGCAGCGTGAAGCTGCCTGCACCAGGCCTTGGGGGGCGTCGTAGCCCAGCCATGTGACCGATGCGACGTCATGCTGATTGCCGCCCATTCTATCCGCTTCGTTAACGATTCTCTGTGTGCTGTTCACATACTTACCGGCTTTTCCGTCGGTTGTTGCGAGCCCTCCTCGACGGTCGAATCCATTCCTGGAGTGAATACCACGACATGGTTGGCCTCGTCGATATTTCCAGATCCAACCGCCGCGCGAAGGCGTTCGCCACTCTTGTCTAAGACGAGGTAGTGAACGGCCATCTGCGTACTTCGGAACACCGTCGTTAAGGAACATGGCGGACAGGGCATGTATCTCGTTGTTTCTGAAGCAGGGCTTCATATTCTGGGGTGTTGTCCTCCCATGGGGTTTTGCTTGGGTTCATAGTCTTCAACACTCTTGTCTATCTCGTTCTGCATGATAGGCAACCAGACCAAATTTGCTTTGTGTCGGTCATTCATTGGAATGCCGTCGAGGTTGCCGATCCAGGAGGGTGCTTCTCAATGATATTCTGCCGCTGCGCATTGGTCAGTGAGGTCCACCAGTCGTTCACCTGGCTGGGTGTCCAGTTCGGGTTCGGAGATCTCACCGTGGTTGACTACCTCGAGGGCTCAGGGCCGTTCGCCATGTCATCCAGATTTGTGATCTCATCAAAAGTTGATTGGATAGAGGTGATGGTGTCCTGGGCTTGGTCCATCAAGTGGTCCATCTCGAGTTGGTATCCACCACCTGCCCCCGGGCTGATGTGGAGAGATCTGGCCGTCGGCGCTAACCGTCAGGCCTTGTTCCTCGGCCCTGCGCTTGAGGCTGTAGGGCGGCCCTCGCGGATACAGTTGACGGTAGTCGATGCGTCCTTGAGGTCGTTGCCGGCTTTGCTGGAGTCCGGTCCACAGGTCCTCGGCGTCGTCGGCCAGGATCCCGCCGAGCCTTGGCCTCGGCCTCCGGCAGTCCTGGCCGGACAGGCCGTCAGGGGTGAGGTCGGTGAGACTGGTGTTGACCTGTTCGTACTTGTGTGAGGCGGCCACCAGGGCGTCGCCGGCCTCGTAGAGCTCGGTGCCGTTCCAGGACAGCAGGTCGTTAAAGGTAACCAAGAGTTTCTCCAGACGTGTGAAAGATGGCCGGTCGCTAAAGAGAGAGTTGTATCAAGCGGGGCTGGTGGTGCGTGGTGCTGGTCAGCTGTGCGCGCTTTTGGGGGTGCAGGCTGCTGCGCCGTCGGCCGCCTTGAGCTGGTTGGTGGCGTTGTAGATCCCGTTGTGGTGATTCGTCAGCCTGTTGGCGAAGGTGGTGCGAGCCTTGGACACCGCATCCGCCGCCATTGACGCGTTGCTGGACAGTCCGGCACCCGTTAGCCCGTTCGCGGAGGAGCGCACGTCACTGTCGCCTCCCGACGCGTTCACCTCACTGATGCAGTTCTCCACCTCCGAGCGGATCTTTGACGTCGTCTCCTCACAGGTCTGCAGATCAGCCACCTGCCCCGTCCTTCCTCGTTACGGCGAAAACCGCCTCAGGGCTATCGAGTCACGGCCGCCACAGCGAACCGACCGAACACACGATAACCAACAATCGGCGGCGCGGGGGACTTACGGACGACGAAATCCATCCGAGAGCCACGGTGCTTACTGGACATGGCAGCCAATAAGTCAGGCGCCGGAAGCGGGATCAGATGGCACTGACCAGCTTGGTGATGCGCTGGAGGCTCACCTTGCGGCTCGTGCCCAGCGTCTGGGCGAACAGGCTCACCCGCAGCTCCTCCACCATCCAGCGGGCCTCCTCCAGGAGGGGCCTCGTGCTGCGGGTCGGCCGGCAGGGAGGCCGCCTTGGCGCGGGCCTTGTCCACCACCTCCTGGGCCTGGGGACCTGGAAGGCCAGGGCCGCGTCCTGGGAGGCTGCCGACGATGATGAGGCCGCCTTCTCCACCCGTATCGCCAGCGCCCTCAGGTAGCGCTCCAGATGCGCCAGGTGTTCCGGCGGAGTGGCGGTGATGAAAGCCCTCCGGAACCAGGGGCGGCCGCGTGCTCGCGCACCTCCTGGAGCGTGCCCAGCAGGGTCAGGGAGGTGTGCTCACCCACCACGCGGTCCACCTCCCGGGCCGCTTTGAGCGCCGCGGCCGCGTGCTGGGCCACCCGGTAGACCTCGTCCTCGAGCTCGTCGCGCATGACGCCGACCAGGGCTTTCGAAGACCTCCCGCCGGCGTACCTCCGCCAGCGGACAGCCGGAGGCCGACGCCGCCCAGCGTCCGGCCACGATCCGTGCGGCGGCCGCCTGCACGTCCTCCACGAGAGCCTCCGTCGTCCGGTAGGGACTGGCCGCCAGGATGAGCGACTCCTGGGCGCTCCACCGGCTCGTCACCCGGGCCGTCGGCAAGGCCGTCCGAGCCAGGGCCAGCGCCGTCACCCCGGCGCCATGAGCACCCAGCTGGGCGACGGCGTCGGGAAGGATCCTCAGGTCCGCGCTCCTGGCGGAGGCCGCCACCAGTGACGGGTAGCCGCGCACCACCAGGCTCGCCCGGCCCGCCGACTCCACCGAGGCCGGGATCGTCGAGGCATCCGGGTCGCCCAGGCCCGGCACGCCACGGGGCCAGTCGGTCAGGCCCTGGCGCTCCTCCAGGCCAGCCCCGGCTCCAGTACCGGCCCCTGAGCTCCTGCGGCTCCTGCGCTCCTGGCGGTCGCCAGCGGACGCTGGCACCCGGCCGGCCCGCCCTTCTTCCTGCGGCCCCTTGCGGCCGGGACCTCCCGCTCTGCGCGCCCTGGCGCTCCTGGGCATCGGCCATCGCCTGAGCCAGCGCGCCGCGCACCGCCGAGCGCACAGCGGCCTCCGTCTTTGCCCGACAGTCGCTGCTGGAGCGAGACCAGGTCCCGGCCGCGGCCGATGACCCGGCCCCGGGCATCCAGGGCCGCGAAGCCCATCGCCAGGTGATCCGGCAGGCGCTCGGCCGCCTCAGCCCAGTCCTCCTCCGTGATCTCCACGCCCTTGAGCCGGAGCACCACCCGGCTGAAAGCCTCCTCGAAGGGCACCTCCGGGCAGCTCGCCCCGGCGGCGTCGGGAACTCCTGGGCGATCTGCGCCCACACCTGGGCGCCCACGTCCGGGGCCGGCACCAGCTGACGGCGCACCCGCTTGGGCAGCGCCCGGATCGTGGCCACGCACAGCTCGGCCCGCATCCCCGGCACCAGCCAGTCGAAGCCCTCCGGGGTCAGGCGCCCCAGCACCTCCACCGGCACCTGGACGCTGACCCCGTCCTCGGGGTGGCCCGGCTCGAACACGTAGTCCAGGCCCAGGGTCAGGTCCCCCTGCACCCACGTGTCCGGGAAGCCGCTCGCGTCGCCCCCGCCGGGCAGCAGCAGCTCGCGCGTGAAGTCCAGCAGGTCCGGGGTGGTGCGCCGCTGCTCCTTCCACCAGGCGTCGAAGGCCGCCGCGGAGGTCACCTCCTCGGGGATGCGGTCGTCGTAGAAGTCGAACAGGGCGGCGTCGTCGGCCAGCAGGCCGTGCTCGCGCCGACGCCGCTCCACGTCCTGAAGCTCCTCGATCAGGGCCCGGTTGCGCTCCACGAAGCCGTGCCGGGCGTGCCAACCGCCCTCCACCAGGCCCGAGCGGATGAACATCTCCCGGGCGACCTCCCTGGCCGAGTCCGTCCCCACGCTCGCCAGCGTCGCCGGCCGGTCCGCCACCAGCGTCATCCCGTAGAGCAGCACCTTCTCGTGGACCATGGCCGCTCCCTGCCGGGTCGACCAGTAGGGCTCGCCGAAGACGTGGCGGGTCAGACCCGCCCGGTCCGCCACCTGCTCGATCCACCGGGAGTCCACCTTGGCCACGGTCCGGGCGAAGAGCCGGGAGGTCTCCACCAGCTCGGCAGTCATCACCCAGTCGTAGGTCTTGCGGCGCAGGCTCGAGCCCGGCCAGATCGTGAAGCGGGTCCCGCGCGCGCCGGCGTACTCCCGACGACGCTCGTCCCAGTTGCCCACATTGGACAGCAGCCCCACCAGCGGCGAGCGGTGGATCGCGTCGGCGTCGGGCGTGTCCGCTGCGCCCCAGGGCCACGAGCGGCCGCCACGCCCCCGTTGGCGATCTGGGCGGCATGGCTGCCCGGCTCCAGGGCCTCGGTGGCCGCCCGGATCGAGCGGGCCGTCGGCAGCTCGACCGGGGCCGCGTCCAGACCAGCGGTCGGGCCAGCTGACGCAGCTGGGCGTGGACGTCCTGCCACTCGCGCACCCGCAGGTAGTGCAGGAACTCGGCGCGGCACATGCGCCGGAAGGCCGAGCCGGACAGCTCGCGGCTCTGCGTGCGCAGGTAGCGCCACAGGTTCAGGTAGGTCAGGGAAGTCGCTCGTCGGGTCCGCGAAGCGCCGGTGCAGGGCGTCGGAGGCCTCCTGCTTGTCCGCCGGGCGCTCGCGCACGTCCTGGATGGACAGGGCCGCCACGATGACCATGACCTCCCCGACGCAGCCCAGCTCGCCGGCCTCCAGGAGCATGCGTCCCAGGCGCGGGTCGATGGGCAGGCGCGCCAGGCGGCGCCCGATCTCCGTCAGGCGCGGTCCCCGGCGGCGGTCGGGGGCGTCGTCGGACCGGGCGGAGGAGGCCCCGGCCGGCTCAATCGCGCCGATCTCCGTGAGCAGCTGCAGGCCGGAGCGGACCTGGCGGGAGTCGGGGGCGTCCAGGAAGGGGAAGTCCTCCACCGCCCCCAGTCCCAGGGCCGCCATCTGCAGGATGACGCTGGCCAGCGAGGTGCGCAGGATCTCCGGCTCGGTGTACTCCGGACGCGCCTCGAAGTCGGCCTGCGAGTACAGGCGGATGGCGATGCCGTCGGCCACGCGCCCGCAGCGGCCCGCCCGCTGGTTGGCGCTGGCCCGGCTGACCGGCTCGATCGGCAGGCGCTGGACCTTGGTGCGGTTGGAGTAGCGGGAGATGCGCGCCAGGCCAGGGTCGATGACGTAGCGGATCCCCGGAACCGTCAGGGAGGTCTCGGCCACGTTCGTGGCCAGGACGATGCGGCGCACCTGGTGGGCCTCGAAGACCCGGTGCTGCTCAGCGGCGCTCAGGCGCGAGTACAGGGGGACGACCTCGATGGCACCCGGCGTGCGCGAGCGACCGTCGGGCGTGTAGCGCGCCCCCAGGTGGTCGATGAGGGCCGCCTCGGTGTCGCGGATATCGCGCTCACCGGCCAGGAAGATGAGGATGTCGCCGCTGGGCTCGCCCAGGAGCTCGTCGACGGCGTCGAGGATCCCGGTCACCTGGTCCTTGGGCTCCCCGGACTCGGCGGCCGCGGAGCCGGCCCGGCCTCGGCCCTTGCCACGAGTCCCCTGGTTGCGGGGCGTGAGCACGGCGGAGCCGCCGGAGCGGATGGCCTCGCGGCGGGCCCGCGCCGCGGCGCGCACCGCCGGGTCGGGGGAGGTCAGGGCCTCCAGCTCGGCCTCGCTCAGCTCGCCGGGTCCCGCCGGGCCGGGCCGGGAGGCGGAGGTGCTGTCAGCCGGCTCGCTGCCGGCGTCGTCGGAGGCGGGCGGTGCGTCGTCGGGAGCCAGGGGCGGTAGCGCACCTCAACGGGGTAGGTGCGCCCGGAGACCTCGATGACCGGGGCGGGCACCGTGGCCGCCTCGCCGAGGGGCCGCCCCCGGTCGCCGATCTGCTCGCGGCCGAAGTGCTCGGCGAAGCGCTCGGAGTCGATGGTGGCCGAGGTGATGATGACCTTGAGGTCGGGGCGCTGGGGCAGCAGGCGCGCCAGGTAGCCCAGGATGAAGTCGATGTTGAGGCTGCGCTCGTGGGCCTCGTCCACGATGATCGTGTCATAGCGGCGCAGCTGGGGGTCGGACTGGATCTCCGCCAGCAGGATGCCGTCGGTCATGAGCTTGACCAGGGTGTTGTCCCCGACCTCCTCGGTGAAGCGCACCTGGTAGCCGACGACGCCGCCCGGCCCGATCGGGGTGCCCAGCTCGGAGGCGATGCGCTCGGCCACGCTGCGCGCGGCGATGCGCCGCGGCTGGGTGTGGCCGATCATCCCGGTGATGCCCGGCCCAGCTCCAGGCAGATCTTGGGCAGCTGGGTGGTCTTGCCGCTGCCGGTCTCACCGGCGACGATGACGACCTGGTGCTCACTGATGGCGGCGGCGATCTCCTCGCGGCGGGCGCTGACCGGCAGCTCCTCGGGTAGACGATCGCCGGGACGGCGGCGGCGCGGGCGGCGAGCTGCTCGGGGGAGTAGCCCTTCCAGGCGCTGGGACGCCGGCCCCCGGCCCGGCCCGGGCGCCGGCCCCGAGCGATTGCGGCCGTCACCGCGCGGGGACTTCCGCCTCCGCTGGTCAGGTGCGCCGCCCCGTGCGGGTCCGGCGATCTCCGCGTCCGGCCCGTCAGAGGAGGCCTGAGCGCTCTCGGTGCTGCGTGCGCCGAGGTCGCTGTCCTGCTGGTCGTGGTGCCCACCGGCGTGATCGTCGCCCTGGTTCCGCTTGAGGTGCTCGCCCTGTTCCATAGGTGGCCCATTGTCCCCCACGGACGCGGGTCCGCTCGCCCGGGACGCCGACCGTGCTGAGCTCCTCGGCTGCGGAAACTGGCAGAAGGCCACCGGGATCTGGTTGAGTGCGGGCATGACTCGACGTCAACAGCTTCTTCGGTGGGGTCCTGTCGTGGCCGTCGTCGCCCTGGCGTTGGTGAGCGTTCTGCCTCCGACGACGGTCTTCCCCTTTGCCCAGCTCATTGCGTTGCGCTCGCTGCTGGCGGCCGGCGCGGCGTTCTTGGGCCTTCTGCTCCTCACTGTCGCGATCCTGCGGCGTCGTCGGCGTGGGCGGTTGCCTCGGACTGGCCTGAGAACCTGCCGGACGGGTGTGCGTACCGCAGTGGTCGGACTGGTTCTTCTGCTGGTGGCGGGGGCTCATGGCGGTGTTCTGGTGACCAGGGGGCTTCGACAGCGACCCGTCGACGCCGGTGCCGTGAGCGTCTTGAGCCTCAACACTGAGCGGGAGGGCGCCGACATCGAGGCGGTTGCAGAGCTGGCGGATGCGGTGGGGGCCGACATCCTCGTGCTGCCGGAGACGACTCAGCGCTACGGACGGCGCCTGGCCGAGGCCCTGACCGAGCAGAAGAAGGAGAGCGGTGCGCAGCCCCAGGGCTTCGCCGTCTTCTCCGACACCAGCATGCCCTCCGACCTGGCGGAGCAGGGGATCGACCAGAACTCCGACCCGGCGTACTCCACGACCGTCCTCGTCGCCACCCGGCTGGGCGGATACAGGCAGGTGGAGGAAACCGCCGGGGCCGGCTTCGGCACGGTCAGGCTGGAGCCGGAGAGCGGCGACGGCCCCGTCATCGTCGGTGCTCACACCTACCCACCGCTTCCGGGGGCGATGACGTGGTGGAGGAGCTCGGTGACCGACGTCGCCTCCCTGTGCCGCCGTCCGTCCGCCGGGCTGATTGTGGCCGGGGACTTCAACGCCACCCGCGATCATGCCCCGCTGCGGAACCTGGGCGGCTGCATCAGTGCGGGGCAGCAAGCGGGCATCGGCGGGCTGGCCACCTGGCCCAGCAGTACGGGCACGACTCTGCTCGGCGCCACCATCGACCACGTCCTGGTCGACGGCACGGTCTGGGAAGGAAAGAAGGGGAGGGTCGTCACCATTCCCGGTACTGACCACAGGGCAGTCGTCGTCCAGCTATCCGACCAATCGCAGCGGCCCATCGGTCACTGACCTCAGCGCAGGCGGCGCTGGGCCCACTCCAGGCTCAGACGGGCGACCTCCTCCTGGGCCTGGTCCAGGGTCTCGGCGTGGACGTGGACCATCTGGCTGGAGTCGGGCAGCAGCGGGAAGCCCTCGGCGGTGGCCTCAGCGGTGTCGGGCAGCTCGTTGGACAGCACCCCGTGCACCATGAGCACCGGCCAGGGCAGGTCCGCCAGGGTGCGCTCCGGATCCTGCATGGAGAAGTCGGCCAGTGTCTCCTTGGACAGGACGTTCCACTCGCGCGAGTTGGGGTTGTCATCCACCAGGCGCGTCAGTCCGTGCTGGGCGAGCTCATCGAGCTGCTCGGGGGGAGAAGATCTCCTCCCACAGGATCGACTGCGGCCCCACGATGGCACCCACGAGCACCGCCGTGCGCACCTGCTCGGGCCGGGCCAGGAGCGCAGCCGTCGCCCCGAACCCGTTGGCGTGGATCATCTGCCGGGTGAAGCCCAGGCCGGCCAACCAGCTGGAGGCCGCCCGCAGGTCCTCGGCCTCGCTCGCCAACGTGATGACGTCGTCGTCGGACTCGCCCAGGCCGGAGAAGTCCAGGTTGAGCGTGGCCAGGCCCGCCTCGCGGTAGCGGGCACCGATCCAGTCCAGGCGCCCGCCCTGACCGTGACGGTCGGTGAGGAAGTCGTGCGCCAGCAGAACCACGCCCTCCGGTCGCGCCTGCGGGGGCGTGGCATCCTCCGACGTCGTGGAAACCTCCAGATCGATGGGGGCGGCTCCGGCGGGCAGCTGGAGGGTGCCGGCCAGGGTGATTCCGCGCGGGGTATCGATACGGACGTCGTTCATGGGGTCAACCTAAGACAGAAAAATAGGGGTGGGCATGGGGGATGCGTCGGTAGTTGTCCCGATTGCGCTTCCAGCGTGATGGAAGCGTCGAGACCGCCGTTCGTCGTGAGGGCTGTAGATATCTACGAACCGTGAGGATTCTCCGGCGACGAGCGGAACCCGGAGCGGGAGTAACGGATCGAAGGTGGGCATGAGGGCGGGTGCGGGGCGACCGAGGCCGGGTGAGCGCCCCGCATCGTAAAGGGGGTGCACCCGGCCTCATCGTTGCCGTCGGGTGGGTGGAAGATGAGGACGGGAGAGCTGCTGCCGAGCTACTCGGGAAGCGGCACCGCTCGGACCGTCTCGACGGCGCGGCGCACCAGGGCCTCATCGGTGCGCTGGGGCTCGTCGGGGCTCAGTCCCTCGCGGGGGCAGCGCATGTGGACCTCGCGCACACCCGTGGACTCCACCAGGTCGACCAGGCCGTCGGGGCGCACGGCCCCGGCCGCGACCACGGTCGGCCCGCCACTGGCAACCAGCCCGGCGATCACCGAGGCGCCGTCGGCCGCGGTCTGGGCCGCCCCGCTGGTCAGGACGTAGCGCACGCCGAGTCCCTCCAGGTCCCCGTAGGCCTCGACGGTGTCGCGGCAGTGGTCGAAGGCCCGGTGGAAGGTGATCGGGGCGCCGTTGGCCATGTCAGCCAGCAGGCGCACGAGGCCGCGGTCGACGGTGCCGTCCTCGGTCAGGGCGCCGACGACGAAGCCCAGGTCGACGGCCGGCGGCAGCGTGGCGCGGCCCCCGCCCGTGGCCTGGGGGCGGGTGAACTCGGCCATCTCCAGGGCCAGGGTGGCGATGCGCCGCACGTCGGCGATCATGGCCCGGCCCTCATCAGCGTCGTAGACGAAGGACCCGCCCCGGGGGCGGATGAGGATCCGCAGGCCGAAGGGGGCGGCGGCCTCGGGCTTGTCCGCCCAGTGGGCGCCGGCCTGGGCACGGCGCTGCTCGACCTGCTCGGCGGCGGCGAAGATGGCGGCCTCGACGGTACCGATCGAGGGAGTGGTGCCGGCGGCGGTGAGGTTCGCGCCCAGCTCGGCCCGGTCGGCCCCGGCCCGCGCGGAGATCCTCACGCCCTCGACGTCCTCGACGCAGGTCTCCAGGACGACGTGGTCGGGGTGACGCCAGGCGGGGGCGGGAGCGGTGGTCGTGTGCTGGCGCAGCGACGGTGCTGAGCCGGTGAGCCTCATTGCATTCATGGGGCCGAGTCTGACATGTCCTCACGGTGATGAAAACCGAGTTGACGTCAGATGTCCTCAGATGTCCTCAGATGTCCTCTGTCCTAGATGTCCTCCAGGTCCTCGTAGGACTTGGGGTCCTCGATGGGTTCCAGGTGCGCCGAGATGCGCAGGCTGGTGTCGGCCTCGATGAGCTCGTCGATGACCTGCTCGGTGAAGTCGTGCCCCTTCTTGACGCTCCAGACCGCGGGAACCAGCACGTGCAGCTCCATGAACCGCCGGTTGCCGGCCTCGCGCACCCGCACCGCGTGGAAGTCGATCATGCCCACTCGGCGGTGGCGCGCCAGAACCTCCTCCACGCTCTGGAGCACCTCGGAGGACGGGGCGATGTCCATGAGGCCGCCCACCGAGTCGCGGATGAGCGTGAATCCGGTCCACATGATGTTGAGCCCGGCCCCCAGGGCGACGACGGCGTCGAGCACGGCCGAGTCGAAGACGGCCACCAGCGCCACCCCGACCAGGACCGCGGCGGAGGTGACGACGTCGGTGGCCAGGTGCTTGGCATCGGCCACCAGGGTCATGGAGCGCTCGCGGCGCCCGGCCCGGTAAAGCACCCACGCCACCGCGCCGTTGAGGAGCGAGGCGATGACCGAGACCGCCAGGCCCGCTCCCAGCTGCTCGGGCATCTGCGGGTCGATGAGGCGCCCGACGGCGGAGATGATGATGAAGGCGGCGGCCACGAAGATCATGACGCCCTCGACGACGGCCGAGAAGTACTCGGCCTTGGAGTGCCCGAACTGGTGGTCGGCGTCGGCGGGTCTGGCCGCGATCCTCAGCACGATGAGGGCGACGACGGCGGCGACGAGGTTGACCACGGACTCGGCGGCGTCGGAGAGCAGACCCACTGAGCCGGTCAGCCAGGCGGCGCCTCCCTTGAGCGCGATCGTGACGAGAGCGGCACCGATGGACAGCCACGCGTAGCGGCTCAGGTCCTTGGGGGGCGAGTAGCGGGAGGACACGTCCCGATCATGGCGTGGGCCGGTGCGCCCTGACCACCTGAGGTTTCGTATTGCCGCAACGCGCGATCCGCGACGGCAGGATGCCAGGCGTGTGCTCCGCCGTGGGCTAAGGTGCCTGGTAACAGCGGGCTGCCGGGCCGGCACCGGGGTCGACGGCGGGACGCAATCCATGGCAGGAGCGAAAGGCGGGCAACCGGGGTGCTGGACATCTCTTCCCTCACGCTTCACATGCCGGCGTCCCTCACCGACACCTTCCGGCTGCTGGACCTGTGCGGGGTCCTGCTCAACGGGATCCTGGGCGGGCTCATCGCCCGGCGCAAGAACTTCGATCTCGTGGGCTTCGTCGTCCTGGCCATGCTCACGGCCACCGCCGGCGGCATCCTGCGTGACGTCATGATCCAGGCCGGTCCACCCTTCGCCCTGACCGACCCCTACTACCTCTACACGGCCTGCCTGGGGGCGACGGTCGCCTGGTTCGTGCCGCTGACCTCGCGTCCCACCCGGCGCCTGCTCGTGGTGGCCGACGCCGTCATCCTGGGCTGCTGGGCCGCCACCGGGGCCTCGAAGGCCCTCACCTACGGGCTTGGAGTCATGCCGGCGCTCCTGCTGGGCTGCCTCACGGCGATCGGCGGCTCCATGATCCGCGACGTCGCAGTGGGGGAGACCCCGGCCGTCTTCGGCGGCAACAAGCTCTACGCGATCCCGGCGCTCATCGCCGCCGGCACCCAGGTCGTGGCCGTCAAGGCGGGGGTGGCCGACGCGCACGCCATGCTCGTGTCCACCGTGGTAGGTGCGGGACTGTGCGTACTCGCCTACTGGCGCTCCTGGCAGCTGCCGGTCATCGCCGAAAGGGAGCGGCGTCGGGCCGGGCGGCGTGAGACGACCGGCGCGCTGGTCGGCTGGCGCCGATCGCTCATGATGGGGCCGCTCAAGGCCCCCTCCTGGCGCGGCCGTGGCGGGGCGACGACAGAGGAGAGCGCCTCCCTGGAGCGGCCCGAGCAGGGCTAGGGGCCGTCGGGGGCCTCAGCCGGCCTCAGGCGTTCTCGCCGACCGGACGCACGCTGGCCTGACCGGCGTCGACGGGCTGGGACTGGCCGTTGCCCTTACTCGACGGCGCCCCGAAGAGCCGCTCCTTGACGGCGTCGGCGACCTTCTCGGTGACGGCCTCGCCCTGGGTGCGCACGGCCTGCTTGACGTGGCTGGAGGCGGCGTCGACCCGGGTGCGCACGAAGGGCTGCTCGGCGACCTTGGAGGCTGCGGTCTTGATGCGCTCGTACTGGGCGCGCCCCGCGCGGGTCCCGAGCACGTATCCTGCGCCGAGTCCGAGGATGAAGGGGATCTTGCCGGCCATATCGTCTCCTGAGCTTGAGGGAAGCACTGCTTGATGCGCCATCACCATACCGGCCGTGGGCCGGGGCGACCTGCGTGAAGGGTGGTTGGTGGCCGCGTGATCGCCCACAGCGTCACGCGCGCGGCCGCTGCGGACTCACGGGGATCCTCCCCGGAGTCACACGGTTGTTTCCGGGGAGTCGCCGATGGCCGGAGCTGAGCCCTCCGATGTGGGGGCCTGGGTGCTGGTGCCGTGGGCGCTCGGTTGGGAGCCGACCAGGCCGTCAGGTGTGACGGTGGTGATGTACGAGCGTCCGCCCAGAATCACACCGAGTGTGACCAGCAGCCCGGTGCCCATGAGGGTGGCCACCTGCAGCACGTTGAGGTCTGCCAGGATCGCGTGGCGTCGCAGCGACGCCGCGGTCGAGGCGGTGGAGCCCGCGGACTCTGTGGGGCCGGTGGGGCCGGTGGGGTCTGAGGAGCTCGTGGAGAAGGGGGACATGTGATTCCTCCTGTTCGACGGGGACGGGAACGGGGGCGTCTGCCCCCCGGTGAACCCAGGTAACTGCTGGGGCCTGTCGGCCTCGTAGGGCGGGCCTGTGGGGTCCCTGTGAAGAGACAGGACTACCGGCTCAGCCGCATGCTGCCGGGGATCGACGCAGGTGGAGGGAGCCTGCGTGAGACATGCCGCATGGAGGGGGCTCAGCTGAGAATCGCCTCCGCCCTCAGTGGTGGTCGCCGTGAGGCCGTCAACGGCGCGGCGATGCCTCCAGCAGCTCGCGGGGCAGGAGCCGGGCCAGCTCGTAGCCGTCAGCGCCCACGACGACGGGCACGTCGGCCTCGGCCAGGGCTCGTGCCTCGGGCCCGATGCCCATCGGGTGCGCGGTCAGCCCCCCGGCGAGCATCTGCTGGGTGGCGGTCAGGCGGCGGATGGCGACGGCGGCGATCCGGTCGGCGTGGTGACGGGCGGCCTCGCCGTAGATGTGCGGGTCGTGCTGGCCGTCGTCGCCGAAGAGGATCCAGGTGATCTGGGGCAGGTCGATCATGAGCCGGCGCAGCTCGGTGCGCTTGTGCTCGATGCCCGAGCGGAACCAGCCGGTGTTGGTCGGCCCCCAGTCGGTCATGAGCGCGGGGCCCGAGGGGAAGCCGTGGCGGGCGAAGAAGGAGCGCAGGGTGGGGACCACGTTCCAGGCGCCGGTGGACAGGTACATCATCGGGGTGCCCGGGTGGGCCGCCTGGATGCGCGAGTAGAGCTCGGCCATCCCGGGGACGGGCTCGCGCGCCGAGGAGTACTTGACGAGCTGGTTCCAGGCGGCCACGAGCACGCGGGGGACGTGCGTGACCATGGCGGTGTCGTCAATGTCCGAGATGATGCCCAGCCGAGGTCCCTCGGGGATGATGAGGACCTTGGCGGCAACCGCCTGCGCCCCCATCGCCTCGATCCTGGCCTCGTGCCAGCCGGGCTCCAGGCCGTGATCGCGCACGACGACGTCGATGTAGCCGCTGCGGTCGGCCCGGGTGCGCACACTGGCGCGGCCCACGCGGACCGTCACAGGGCAGAAAGGCCACCGGCACCTCGATGAACAGGCGCCAGCCGCGCTGGGCGTCGAGCAGCCCCGTCATGGCGAAGCTGCGGGCCTGGGCGGCGGTGATGGGAAGAGCATCGGGCAGGGAGCGGAACAGTGGCCCCTCGGCCGGGGCGTCCTGGGGGCGCATCACCATGCGGGCCAGGACCCGGGCCATGGGGGGCGGGCCGGGAGGAGGAGCTGGGGAGGCCCCACGGGACGCTGAGGTGGGACGCCGGTGGGCTCCGCTCCTGCTGCTCCTGCTGTGCTGCCCTGCCTTGACCTGGTGCTGCTGCGCCGTCGGGTCCGGCTGAGCCGGCGCGCTGGTGCCGTAGCCGTCGTAGGGAATGACGCGGGGACGCCAGCCCTGGCGCTTGAGGACGGGGACGGAGTCGCGATGGAACTGGTCCTCGACGGCGCGGGCGATATCGGAGAGGGACACCCCTGGATCCTAGACGACTCAGTGGTTTCAATCGTTGCGTTCGTAGGGTAGATCGTGCGTTCGTAGGGTGGGTCTCGCGTTCGTACCCTCTCCCCTCGAACGCGCGACCTGAGGTACGACCGCAACCGCCTCTCAGCGGTGCAGGGTTTTCAGGCGCCGGCCGCTCACCCACCACAGGACGGCCCCGCAGGCCAGCGCCCACCAGGTGTAGCTCGAGCCGACGGCCTTGGCCCAGGTGGGCCAGTTCTGCTCCACATGGTTCTGCTCGGGGAACCACCACTGCATCGCCAGGATGAAGACGAGCACGCCGGCGGCGCCGGCGATGCCGAGCGCGGTCGAGCGCCAGCGCCAGGTCGCCGCCGCGACCGACATGAGCGCGGGCAGGCACCACACCCAGTGGTGCGACCAGGAGATGGGGGAGACGAGCAGACCGAGCACCATGACCACGCTGACCTGAAGGGCCAGGACCAGGCCATCGTCCTGCCCGGCTCCTCCGGCCGCGTCATCGGCTCCCCGCAGCCGGTCCAGCCGGCGGCACAGGAGCCAGGCCGCCACCACGGCGAGCAGGGAGCAGACCGCCCAGGCGACGTTCCAGGCGGACTCCGGCAGCCCCCGGGCGATCGCGCCCTTAAGGTTCTGATTGCCCGAGTAGTCGGCGAAACCGGCGCGTCCCGGATCCCACATGGCCGAGGTGAAGAACTCCCAGGACTCCGCGGGGGCCGCCAGGCCGGCCAGGAGCGTCAGCCCGACGGCGCTGCCCGCCATGGTGGCCGCCGCCCGCCACTCCCGGCGCGCCAGGAGCACCAGGATCGCGACCGCCGGCGTCAGCTTGATCGCCGCGGCCAGGCCGCTGAGGGCCCCGCGCCAGCGCGAGTGCGCGGGAACCAGGAGCAGGTCAACGGCCACCAGCGCCATGAGAATGGCGTTGACCTGCGCGTACTCCATGGTCTTGGGGAAGGGTTCCAGCGCGATCACCCCGGCGAGCGCCAGCCACGGCGCCAGGGCGTGCGCCGCCCGGGTCCTCATACCCAGCCGTCTGAGAACCGCGTAGGTGGTCACGGCGGCGCACAGCGGCGTGGCCACCATGAGCAGCACGGTGGCCGACTGGTACGACATCCAGGTCAGGGGCGCGATCATCCAGGCCGCCAGGGGCGTGTAGGTGAAGGGCCACAGGTGCTGGGGCGGGTTGGCGTACCAGCTGTAGAGGTCCCCGCCGTCGAGCCACTGACGGACGGCCTCGTAGTAGACGAAGGAGTCCAGCTTGAAGAGCCACTGGCCGGTGTCGTCCACCAGGGACCAGTAGGCGGGTACCAGAAGAGTCAGCCACCCCAGAATGGTGACTGAGGGCGCTGAGGCGGCGGCGCGCGCCGCCGCGAGCAGGCGTGGGGAACGGGCGGCGGACGTCCCGCTCTCGCGGTCCGGGCGGTCCGTGGAGCCGGTGCCCGCCTGGGAGGGAAGGAGGGTGTTTTGTGGGTTTCCTGCGATGGGCATCGTGCTGAGTGTAGAAGAGCCACCGGGGATACCGGGAACTGAGGCGCCCGCCGAGGTGCCTCAGTGGCCGCCCAGAGAGCTGGTGGTTCGTGCTCGCCTGAGCGCGGGCAGCCCCAGGGCACCAACCACGACGGCGCCCCAGGCGAAGCCTGCCACCGCCAGGTACCCGGCGCGCGAGCCACCGGCGTCCGTGGCCTGCCCCGCCAGCAGGGAGCCGACCGAGACCCCGGTGTTGAGCGCGGTGCTCACCCAGGCCAGGCCCTCGGTCAGCTGGGAGGGGGCCACCGTCACCTGCACGATGTTGTTGCCGCTGGTCAGGGTGGGGGCGATGGCCAGACCCGTCAAGAGCGCCAGGACGGACAGCACCACCAGGCTCGGTGCGAAACCGAAGGTCGAGGCACCCACCGCGAGCCCCCACCAGCCCGGCCATGAGCTGCTTCCCACAGCGGCCACCCCCACGTGCGCGAGCTGCAGAGAAGCGCCGCGGCGAAGGACCCCACGCCCCAGACCGCCAGGACGAGACCCGAGGCGGACTTGTGCCCGGCCTCGGTGGCGAAGGCGACTGCGGCGACGTCGTTGGCCCCGAACATGGCCCCCAGGATGAGGAAGACGATGGCGGTGGCCACCATGGCGCCGTAGCGCATCACCGGAGGGTGCGTCGTGCCCTTCCTGGACTGCTCGGCATCCTCAGCCTCAGCGGTGCGCTGCGACCGAGCCGGGTGCGGTGCGGGCTCGGTGGCGCGCTGGCTGAGGAACCACAGTCCCCCGAACAGCTGCATCGCCACGCAGCTCACCCAGCCCGAGGTCACCGGCAGGAGCGGGGTCGTGCACAGGGCCGTGGCCAGCACCGGGCCGAGAATGAAGGCCACCTCGTCCAGGGCGGCCTCCAGGGAGAAGGCCGCGTGAACCTCCTCGGGGCGGGTGAGCATCGCCGTCCAGCGAGCGCGCACCAGTGAGCCCATGGAACCGGCCAGTCCTCCGGCCAGGGCCGACAGAGCGGCCAGGAGTCCCAGGTGCGCGTGCATGGAGGCAGCGGCGGCCAGCCCCACCAGGCTCAAGGACGACACGAGGACCGCGGGCAGCATGACCCGTGACTGGCCGTAGCGGTCGACGCACCGGGCGAGGATCGGCGCCCCGACGGCCATGGCCACGAAGTTCGCAGCACTGACCAGGCCCGCCGCCGTGTAGGAGCCGTAGAGCTCCTCGACCGCCAGGATCGTGGCGATCCCCACCATGGACATGGGGAAACGGGCGATGAGCCCGGCAGTCGTGAAGGAGCGGGCACCGGGGTGAGTCAGAATCGTTCGGTAGGAGGTGGCCATGTCGGAAGCCGTGTGCTGTTGGAAAAGGTGAAGGTGAGAGAACACGTCGGAGCCCCGCCGGGCGGGGCTCCGACGTCGGGTGAGACCGGTCAGTTGCCGCCGTTGGTGGTGGAGACGACCTTCTGGCGGCTGAGAATGAAGCCCTGGCCGTTGACCTGGTTCCAGCACTGCATGCCGGAGTCGGTCGACTTGCAGGCGAAGGTGGGGTTCTTGGCGGCGGAGCCGTAGCTGAGGCTGACGCCCTTGGGGGTGAAGGTCGAACCGCAGCTCTGGTCGGGCTTCCCGTCGGTGCCGATCGTGACCGTCAGCGGCTTCGAGGACGGACAGGAAGCGGTCGCTGCGTGCTCGTTGATGACGCAGGTGACGTCCTTATCGCCCAGGGTGCAGCTGATGTTGCCGCTGGGGGCGTCGAAGGCGGGCAGCTCCTGAGCGTCCTTGGGCGCGGGCGCCTTGAGCGTGGGTGTCGCCGAGGCGCTCGGGGTGGCTGAGGCCTGGGAGTTGGCGGACTGGGGGGCACTGTCCTGAGCCACGGCCTGTCCGCCGTCGGCCGGGGCCTCGTTGCCCGAGTCGGGGGCTGAGCTCTTGCCACTGCCGCCGGAGAGGTACCAGGTCGCCAGGAAGACCAGGACAGTGGCCACCAGGAGCGCCAGGATCAGCAGGATGCGGTTGGAGGTCAGGAAGGAGGAGGGGGGCTGGGAGTCGTCGTCCTCGGTGCCGACGCCGAAGACGCCGTCGTCGCCGGTCACCGCGGGGGACTGCTGCACGGGAACGGGCGTGACCATGTTCTGCGTCTGGGAGGCGTTCGCGGACTGCTGGAAGGTCTGCTGCAGGGCGGGCTGAACCGGCCGGGCCGGCGACTGGGGCGCAATCGCCTGGGCAGGACGGAACGTGGAGTCGGAGACGGTCGGGTCACCCGCGGCGAGGAAGCCGTCGACCTGTGTGTTCGCACCGGCTGCGTTGAAGGCGCTCGGTGCGCTCGCGGCGCTCCTCGAGCTGGTGGCGGAGAGCGCCGAGGCCCCGGAGGCCGCGCTGCCGGACTGGAGTGAACGGGGCAGGGTCACCTGAGTGGGGGCCTCGGAGGACCTGGCCGACGGCGCGCTCGGCTGGGCGCCGGGGGGAGAGACCACTGCCAGGTGCGGCGCGGACTGCGACGACTGCGCTGACGGGGCCGACTGGGGCTGGCTGCCGCGAGAGGCCAGGGCCGCGTCGACCGCGGGGTCACCCAAGGTTCCCAGCCACCCAGGAGGGCGGGATAGGTGCGTGGGTTGGCGGCGATATAGGGGCGCAGGCCGGGATAGTTCTGTGCCAGCTGGTGGAGGGTCTCCAACTCTGCATTGGGGATCCCTGAGCTCGCGCGACAAGCTCGTCCTGGCCTGAGACATGCTGGGTCCTTCGAGGGTCGGGAAAACGACGTCGGTCCAGGTTATGGCCGGCACCTGGGGCCGTCGTGGATCGGGTGTCGGGCCGCCCGTGGTGCCGAGTCAGGGAACGCAGCACCGCGTCAGCGGCATACGGGTCGGTCGGCCGGCCACTCTGGAAGACTACCTGAGGACGCCGTCGTTCCGACTGCCTGACGGGTCACGGCCGCATCTTTGTCAGTGTCGGTCGACGGCGGCTCGTCGCAGACGACGGCAGCGGTGGAGGCTCGCTCGGCCGTCGGATCGGGAGCCGGCGCTGTTCGCCTTCGGCTCGGTGCGGGCTCCCACATGGTGAAATCCCGGCGGTGGTGCGGTGGTTCCGGACCGGGTGCTGGGGTTTACTAGGGGCGTGCACGCGACGCAGGGGAAAGGGAGACGATGACCGAGCACGTTCGTGCTGACGCCGATGCCATCGTGATCCGCGGTGAGGACGGCGTCAGGGCCTCGGAGGTCGTTGTCGGTGCGGCCACTGATGTGGGGCGTCTGCGGACGATCAACGAGGACGGCTACCTCGCCGTCGCTCCGGCCTTCGTCGTCGTCGACGGCATGGGCGGGCACGCCGCCGGCCGGATGGCCACGCAGGTGGCCCTCGACTCCCTCTACGCACTGGCCGGGACGATCGTCACCGACGTCGACACGGTGGTCCGCGCGGTGATGGCCGCGCAGGAGGCGATCGTCGCCATCCCGTCCCACGCCGCCTACCTGCCCGGCGCGACGATCGCCGGCGTCATCCTGGCCTGGATGGCGGACGAGCAGGGCGTGACGCGTCCGACCTGGATCATCTTCAACATCGGGGACGCCCGGGTCTACCTGCTGCGCGACGACATGCTCTCCCAGGTCACCCGCGACCACTCCCGGGTCCAGATCCTCATCGAGACCGGTGAGCTCACCCCCGAGCAGGCGCGCCGCGACTCCCGCCGCAATGTCGTCACCCGGGCGCTGGGCGGAGGCATCGCCGACTCCGCCGTCCCGGACCTCTACAGCGTTCCGGTGGCCGCCGGGGACCGGCTCCTCATCTGCTCCGACGGCCTCAGTGACGAGCTCGACGACGAGGCCATCGCCACCGTGCTGGCCGCCGGCCGCACGGCGCAGCGCACGGCCGAGCTCCTCGTGGCCGCCTCCCTTGAAGGCGGAGGGCATGACAACACCACCGCCGTCGTCGTCGACTGCCTCCAGGTCCCGACCTCTCTGCCGGCGGTTCCCGTGGCCGTCCCCGACGGTGCAGGCACTCAGGGGGCGCAGTGACGGTCTCTCCGATTCCCTCCATCCCCTCCACCCCGCTGCCGGGCGAGCGTGTCCCGCTGCCCGAGGGACTGACGCGCCTGGCGGACGGAGCGCTGCGGGCCGATGGCGTTGACGGGGTCGCGGTCATCAACCCGGCCTCCGGCTCCGACTCCTGTGCCGTCTCCGTGGAGACGGGGCTCCGGGTCCTTCAGGCCCTGGGCGGCACCTACCTGCCGACGGTGGGGCCGGCGGCGCCGTCGGCCCCGAGCGCAGAATCCCCGCAGGCGGTGGGCACCTCGCAGGTCGCACCGCTACGGCGTGCGGACCTGCGGCCCGTGGCGTCGGGCTCCACCGGAATCGTCCCGGCGGAGCCCGGCGACGAGACCACGCTGCTCAAGCCGGTCACCCTGGTCACCCAGTCGCCCCAGGAGGCAGCCCCGGATCCGCTGGGAACGCCGTCTCCGCACAGGCCGACAGCTCCGCGGACTCGGCTCCCGAGCTGCTGGAGACGGGTGTCTGGGAGGATCCTGACGACTCCCTCGAGCCTCCGCAGCAGCACCTCGGGAGGCCACTGAGGCCGCCGTGGAGGACCCCGACACCGGTGACATGAGCACGTTCCCGGACTACCCCTGAGCCTGAGCCCGGGTCGGGGCGTCGGCGCCGGGGCGCCCACCGCGCCCCCACGGCCCCCTCGGCGAGCTCGGGCGGCCGCCCGACGGCCAACACCCCCACCGCGCCGGACAACTCCAAGAGCAAGCAGCCCCAGCCCGTGCAGGCGCCCCAGCCATTGGAAGCACTGCCCAACACGGAGGTCGTCTCCGCCTCCGAGGCGGCCCTCATCGCGGCGCCCCCCGTGCGGGCCGCGGTCTGCCCCCAGGGGCATGCCAACCCTCCTGAGATCCGGGAGTGCCTGATCTGCTCCCAGCCTCTGACGGGAGTGTTCTCCTACGTGCGTCGGCCAGCCCTGGCCACACTGACCCTGTCGACCGGTGCCGCCGTCGAGGTAGCCGGCGACGTCGTCGTCGGACGCGCCCCTCAGGTGCAGACCGGGGGTGATCCGCACATCGTGGCCCTGGTCGCGGTGCCCAGCCCGCAGCACATGGTGTCTCGCTCCCACCTCATGCTCACGACCTCGGGGTGGAGCATCCTGGCCCAGGACCTCGGCTCCTCCAACGGCACGGTCCTGGCGCGCCCCGGTGCGACGCCGGTCCTCCTGGGGTCGGGAATGCCGACGCCGGTGTTCATGGGGGACCTGATGGATGTCGGTGACGGGGTGACGCTCCGCATCGATCCGCCGTCATGGCTGAGGTTCCGTAGTGGCTGAGGTCACGGTCCGTGCGGTAGTGCTTCGCCGGTGCGGATCCGGGTTCTCAGCGAGACTGGACCCGGGCGCCGATCATGAACCGGGCCTGTGGAAGGAGAATTCATGAGCGACCTGACGTGGACGGAGATGCCAGAGGTCAATCCGGAGCAGCCCGATGAGCTCGTCCTGGACTTCTCCGGAGAGATCTACCGGGTCGCCCCGGCCGACACCTTCGTCATCGGCCGAGGCGGAGACCTCGACATTGACGACAACCCCTACCTCCACCGCCGCTTCCTGGTCTTCGCCCACTCCGAGAACCTCTGGTGGATCGCCAACGAGGGGTCGCGGTTGTCGGCCACCCTGACTGACGGCGAGGGCCTGGTCCAGTCGCGGCTGGCCCCGGGTGCCCGCATGCCGCTGGTCTTCCCGAGGGTCATCCTCACCTTCTCCGCCGGCCCGACCACCTACGAGATCAACCTCATCACCTCCGGGGAGGACCGTTTCTCCGGGATCGACGGCGTGCGTCAGTCCTCGGGACAGACCACCATCGGGGTGACCCCTGATGACCCGTTCCCCAGCTGCTGCTCGTCCTGGCGCTGTCCGAGCCGGTGCTCAAACGGGCCGGGACCGGGGCGGCTGAGATCCCTCCTCCGCAGCGGCTGCTGCGCGCCTGGGCTGGCCGCTGACCAAGTTCAACCGCAAGCTCGACAACGTCTGCGAGAAGCTCGACCGGGTGGGGGTGCGCGGGCTGCGCGGCGGCCGCGTGGCCGGAGCCGCCTCCAACCGGCGTACGGCACTGGTGGAGCACGCCGTGTCCACTCTCATGGTCACCGCCGAGGACCTCTACATGCTCGACGAGGAGCTGGCCGCCAACCAGGCCCCCGCCGACCAGACGGCCGAGCGCTCGGTGAGCACCGCCCCAGTGGCCCAGAGCTCGCCGTCGGCGCCGAGGCGATGACGTGACGCGGGAGAGATGAGTCACCGGGGGACACGAACTCGCCTCGGGGGGTCGGGGGCACCGCCGAGGAGGCCTCCCCGACAGGGCGTTCCTCGACGAGGTCCTGGTGGATGACCCCGCGGAGGGCGACTTCTCGGAAAATGAGGTGTCGGGGGGCGATTCCTCGCAGAGCGACCGTCCCCGCCCTGCCCGACGACGTCGCGCTCGACGGTGGGTGGTGGTCCTCGTGGTGCTCGTCGTCATCCTGAGCGCCGGGGCCGTCGGGATGGAGTACCCGTGCGTGGGCAGGTCGACGCCGCCGTGCGCTCCGCCCTGCCGGGACTCAGTGAGGACGCCAGGATCGCCACCAAGGGCATCGTTCTGCGTCAGGTGGTCGGCGGCTCGCTGGACAGCCTGAGCGTGGACTCCCCGAGCCTGAAGATCACCTCCAAGGGTCAGAGCGGCACCTCGGTCACGCTCAGCGACGTCGACGTCGATCTCAGCCGCATCAGCCTGCACAAGCCCTACCCGACTGACGCCGTGACGGCGTCGGGCACCATCAGCTGGGAGCAGGTGACCGCGCTCGCCGCCACGTCGCACCCCAAGCTCAAGGGCGTCACCCTCCAGGCCCAGCGCGCCGGGACGAGCGCCCAGGATCCCGGAGTCATCCAGGCCTCGACGTCCCTGCTCGGTGTGAGCGGTGAGGCCGAGATCGTCCCGTCGCTGGGCGCCGACGGCAGCCTGGTCCTGACCATCACCTCCTCCCGCATGGGTGGGAAGGATGTCGGCGTCGACGTCGCCACCGGGGACAGCAGTATGCTCAGCTACGTCGGGCTGGACTCCTCGCAGATCACGATCCCCGCGAGCTCCCTGCCGCCGGGGCTGCGTCCGACCAGCGTCATCGTCACCAATGACGGGCTCCGGCTGAGCCTGGCCGGGAACCGGGTGAACCTCGGTCAGCTCTGATCCCGGGATGGTCGGTCCCATGAGGACTCGTCTCACATTTCCTTCAAAGTGGCGCGAGTTCGCTGAAAAATGGGGGCCTTCCGGGGCTGTGGGGAGGACTTCCCCTCCGCTCGTGCCCCAGGTGGTCCCGGCTCGTATAGCCTGCCAATGCGCTGCCTATCCAGGCGCGAGCACGTGGCGCGAGGAATCAAGCCAGAACTGAGCGAGGAGAACCATGAGCATGCAGCCCGAGCACCGTGCCCATCCCGGCAGTCAGCCGGGTGGCTGGGGCGGTGGCCAGCCGGCCGGGCAGCCGGCGGCCCGACAGGCCGGTCAGCCAGCCGGGTCCTCCATGGGGCAGGGAGCCCCTGTCCCGGCCCAGCAGCCGCCCTCGCTCCCGCCTCAGATCGACCCGCAGACCTCTGGGGCCCACGCCGCGCCGCCCGCCTCATCCAGGGTGACGGTTCCCGGCTACCCCTCCGGACCGGCAGCGCCGGCGGAGGAGAAGGTCGACACCGGCCCGCTGCCCTCCCGCGAGACGCTGCGCCGCGAGGCCCGGGCCGCCTCCAGTCGCCGAGGCGCCGGCGACGCCGACGTGGAGCACGCCGCCGAGCTGCTGAAGTCCGTGGCCGACATCTTTCTCCCAGCGGGTCGTCGGTCAGGAGCAGCTGCGCACGGCCCTGGTGACGGCCCTCATGTCCAGCGGTCACATCCTGCTGGAGTCGGTGCCCGGGCCTGGCCAAGACCACCGCCGCCCAGACGCTGGCCTCCGCCGTCTCCGGCTCCTTCCGCCGTATTCAGTGCACGCCCGACCTCATGCCCAACGACATCGTGGGCACCCAGATCCTCAACTCCTCCACCGGCGAGATGACCACCCAGCTGGGGCCGGTCCACGCCAACATCGTCCTGCTCGATGAGATCAACCGCTCCAGCGCCAAGACCCAGTCGGCCATGCTCGAGGCCATGCAGGAGCGTCAGACCTCCATCGGTGGAGTCGTCTACCCGCTGCCCCACCCCTTCATGGTCCTGGCCACCCAGAACCCCATCGAGGAGGAGGGCACCTACGTCCTGCCCGAGGCGCAGATGGACCGCTTCCTCATGAAGGAGGTGCTCACCTACCCGCGGCCCTCCGAGGAGGCCGACGTCCTGGACCGCATCTCCAACGGCACCTTCGACCAGCCCGTGACCGGGCGGCCCATCTCCACCGACGACGTCGAGTGGCTTCAGCGGGCCGCCGAGCGGGTCTACGTCGACCCCGTCATCAAGCAGTACATCGTCGCCCTCATCAACACCTCCCGCGGTGGAGGACCGCGCCCCGTGCCCGGCCTGGACCGGCAGGTGCGTGTCGGGGCCTCCCCCCGCGGAGGCATCGCGCTCATGAAGGTGGCCCAGGCCGTCGCCCTCCAGGAGGGGCGCACCTACGTCATCCCCGACGACGTCCGCCTGCTGCGCCACGGGGGTGCTGCGCCACCGGCTGGTGCTCACCTATGACGCCCTGGCCGACGGAGTCGCGCCCGAGGCGATCATCGACGCCATCTTCGCGGCCGTCCCCACGCCCTGAGCCCAGTGGGGACCAGCTGAACGATGAGCACGCAGGTACACGGCGCTCCCGGGGCGCCCGGGTCCGATTCCGGCGACGGTCGGCGCGGTACGCGGATCGAGCGTCTGCGCGCGGCTCTGAGCCTGCCGACCCTGCGTCGCGCCACGGGGCTGCTCGACGGGCGCCACAAGTCGGTATTCGTCGGGCGCGGGCAGGACTTCGACGACATGTCCTTCTACCGGCCCGGCGACGACATCTCCGACATCGACTGGAAGTCCTCGGCCCGCCTGGGGCAGCCGGTCATCAAGCGCTACCAGCGCGAGTCCATGATGCCCATGGTGCTGGCCGTGGACACCGGCCGGACCATGGCGGCGATGACGCCCTCGGGGGAGGACAAGCGCGACCTGGCCCTGGGGGTCGCGGAGGTCTTCTCCTACCTGGCTCGGATGCGGGGGGACTCGGTGGCGCTCGTAGCAGGTGACGCGGGCCGGACGATCTCGCGCCCGGCCCGTTCCGGGGCCAAGCACGTCGAGACCCTGCTGGCGTTGCTGGCCCGTACCTTCGAGGACCTCGACGTTCCCGTCGAGGGGGCGCCCCCCGGCGCCTTCGAGCTGGCTCCCGGGGCGCCTGCCTCCAGCCTGCCGCGCCTCATGGAGCGGGTGAGCACCTGGCACCGTCGACGCAGCCTGGTCATTCTCATCACCGACACCGCCCACCCCGGCCCCGACGCCGCGACCTGGCTGCGGCGCCTGTCGATCCAGCACGAGATGATCGTCGTCCAGATCGAGGACGACGATCCGCTGCGCCAGGGCGGCGGTCGCGGGCGGGACATCGACCTGCCCCTTCGAGATCCCCGCCTTCCTGCGCTCCGACTCCTACCTGGCCGCTCAAGCGGCCGTGGTGCGCGAGCAGTGGCGTACCACCGTCGAGCAGGTGCTCGACGCCCGGCACCTGGAGTACGGCGTCGTCTCCTCCGAGGAGACGCTCATCGACTCCATCGCCGAGCTCCTTCAGCGTGAGCGCGCCGCCGTGGCCAGAGGGAGGCGATGACCCATGCAGATCATGCCCCCGGTTCTCATGCCGATATGGATGGTCATCGTCATGGTCGTCGGCCTCCTCCTGGTGACCGCCTGGCTGCTGCGAACCTTCCTGGTGACTCGCCGTGACACCTCCCAGGAGGTCGGAGACATCCCCATGGCGCCTCGTGAGCGCCGCCAGTGGGGTGAGCGTCTCGGTGAGATCTCCCAGCGCTGGGACAATGGTGAGCTGGACCTGCGCGAGCTGCACCTGGAGCTCGCGGCGCTGCTGCGCGGCTTCGCCGAGGCCCGCAGCGGGGAGGAGATCACTACGGCCACGGTCTCGGAGATCCTCGACATGGCCGCGACCGCCGGGCCGAGCTCGGTGGAGGAGCGTCGACGCAGCGTGCGCGCGGCGGGCCGTCCCCTGGACGCCAACCCGCTGGGGCACGTCGGAGAGCTGCTCGCCGTGTGGGAGCAGCCCTCCTTCGACCGTGAGCCGCAGGCCGCCGCACAGGAGGCCCTCACCCACGCCAGGGAGGTGGTCACCCAATGGTGATGCTCTGGTTGTTCATCGTTCTTGTCGTCATCGCCGTGGCGGCGATCATCGCGGTCCTCATCATCGACCGCCGCTCCAGCGCGAGCTCCTCCACCAGGACGCCCAAGCGGCTGCGGCCGCCCTGGGGACGCCGCGGGAAACGGGGCGTCGAGCTGCCTCGTCGCCTGGCCAACTCGGCGAGCCTGTTCCAGCTGCCGGCGGTGCGCAAACGCATCCGGGCGCAGCGCTGGCTGCACGCGCTCCTGGCGGTGATGCTGGTCTCCTCCCTGCTGAGCGCCGCCGCCATCGCCGGTCGGCCCGTGCGGGTCACCGAGCGCTCCGACGCCCTGGCCAACCGTGACATCGTCCTGTGCCTGGACGTGTCCACGTCGATGGTCAGGATCGACTCCTCGGTCCTGACGACCTTCTCCGAGATCCTGGAGGACTTCGACGGCGAGCGGGTGGGGCTCGTGGCCTGGAACTCGGCTGCGCAGACCATCGTCCCGCTGACGGACGACTACGACCTGCTGCGTGATCAGCTCCGGGAGCTGGGCGACGTCCTGGACATCGACCCGAAGAATGTCACCTTGAAGCAGCAGCGCGACTACGAGGAGGCCTTCGGCGGCACGCAGACCACCGGCGTCAACGGCTCCTCCCTGGCCGGTGACGGTCTCGCCTCCTGCGCCCAGGCCTTCGACAACCAGGGACTGGATCGCTCCCGCTCCATCATCCTGGCCACCGACAACCAGGTCATCGACCCCGACGACGAGCAGATCTACCCCCTGCCCGACGCCGTCAACCTTCTGGCCGAGCGCAAGATCCGCCTCTTCTCCATCTACGGCGCCGACGACGATCAGGACTTCCAGAACCTGCTCGACAAGAGCCCCGAGGAGTCCCGTGAGGAGCTCAAGACCCTCACTGAGGGGCCGGGAAAGGGACGCTTCTACGACGTCGAGGACTCCGGCACCGGGGGGCAGATCGTCAAGGAGCTGGAGAAGACCGAGGTCTCCGCGCTCGGAGGCCGCAAGCAGACCCGTCGTACCGACGTCCCCCAGCGACTCGTCATCACGCTCTCGCTGGTGCTTCTGGGCTACCTGGGACTGACCACCTGGAGGCGAGCATGAAGCCGGTTCCGATCATCGGGGACTTCGCGTTCATCCCGGTCACCTGGTGGATCCTCGTCCTGCTCGTGGCGGCCGCCCTGGTGACCCTGCTCGTCGTCTCCCGACGACGGCTGGTCCGTGACGATGCCGAGCCGGTCGCCCGCCGGGCCTGGTGGAGGCGCCTGGCCATCGTGGTCGTCGTCGTGCTGGCGCTGGCGGGGCCGGCGATCCGCGGCAGCGAGGCCATCAGCGTCTCCAACGTGGAGATCTACATGGTGGTTGACCGCACCGGGTCCATGGCCGCGGAGGACTACCAGGGCAAGGGGCCCGAGGGCGTCGACCAGTCGGCCTCCACCAGGCTCGACGGCGTGCGCTCGGACATGCGCGCCATCCGCGATGCCTTCCCGGACTCCAGGTTCTCCATCATCGCCCTGGACAACACCGCGGCCAGGGAGCTGCCACTGACTCACGACACCAACGCCGTCGACGCCTGGATCGGCTCCTTCAAGCAGGAGGTCACGGGCCACGCCACCGGCTCCTCGCTGGAGGTGGCGCTTCCGCTGCTGGGTCAGTCGCTGGCGCAGTCCCGCCAGTCCGACCCCAACAACATCCGGCTCGTCTACATCTTCTCCGACGGCGAGGCCACCGATGAAGGTCGTGGCGCTCTGGCGGCCGAAAGCGCCGGCGTCTCCTGGCAGTCCCTGGCCGACGTCGTCGACGGCGGTGCGGTGCTGGGCTACGGCTCCACCGAGGGCGGGAAGATGCGCAGCTACGACGGCTCGCCGGCCACCGGCGAGCACACGCAGTCCGACTACATCACCGACGGCCAGGGCGGGCAGCCCGGGGTGTCGAAGATCGACGCCGACGAGCTCCAGAAGGTGGCCAAGGACATGGGGCTGCCCTACTTCCACCGCACCGGCGGCTCGGGTGACGACCCGACGAGCAAGTTCACCAACCTCGACATCGAGGCCGTCTCCTCCGACGGGCGGGCCAAGACCAACGGCCGGGTGTACCTGATCTGGCCACTGGGACTCATCGCCTTCGGTCTGCTGCTGTGGGAGATCATCGATCTCATGCGAGCCGACCGTCGCCTGCGTCTTCTCATGGGAAGGGGAAGATGATGACGATAGGGAAGCACCTCCGGCGAGGTCCCCGGGCAGGGGCGGAGCGGGATGCAGCCCGGCGCCGCCAACGGTGCGCAGGGTGCGCCAGGAGCAGACCGCGCCCCCTCGGAGCAGGAGCTCGACTACCTGCAGGAGGCGGACCCGAAGGACGGGGCCTCCACGCCGGACCCCTCGGCCCCCGAGGACCCCAGGCGGCGCGAGGCGCGCCTCAAACGGCGCCGTCGACTCCTGGCGATCGGTGGGGTGCCCGCCGCGCTAGCCACCATCGTCTCCCTGTGGCTCGGGTCGATCTTCCTCATCTCCCTGGCCGGAAACCGTGCCGCCGCAGCCGGCCACTACGACACGGCCCTGTCGCGCTACCGCACGGTCGCCACGATCAATCCCTGGCTGGAGCAGTGGCGCGTCCACTTCAACCTGGGAACCGGTCAGCTCGCCGCGAAGGACCCGACCTCCGCGGTCACGACCCTCAACCAGGCTCTCAGTGAGGCCCCCAAGGCCACGGTCGACTCGAAGACCAAGGCGAAGGAGGCCGGCTCCCCGGAGTGCATGGTGCGCACCAACCTGTACGTCGCCCACCTCACGCTGGCGGCCCAGGCTCAGGAGAGCGGAAGCTCCCCGGAGGTGACCGAGCACATCGAGGCGGCCAAGAAGGCGGCCGACACCTGCGAGGTGCCGCCCCCGCCTCAGCAGAATCCCTCTCAGAGCCCGCCCCCTCGGCCACGCCCAGTAGCGATCCGAGCTCTGATCCGTCGTCGCAGCCCAGTAGCGATCCGAGCTCGGACCCGTCGTCGCAGCCCAGCAGCGATCCGAGCTCGGATCCGTCGTCGCAGCCCAGCAGCAACCCGAGCTCGGACCCGTCGTCATCGAGCTCACCGAGCGTCCGGCCGACCCCGACCCCGGTCGATGACCGGGCCAAGCGCCTCAGGGACCGTAACAACGGCAGCGCGGGGGCCACTGAGGCGCCCGGCGGCAGTGGCGGCGGCGGGAAGCCCTGGTGAGCGGCTCCGATTCGGTGAAGGCCTCCCGCCTCGTCGTGGCGGCCGCGGTCCTGGATGACCTGGGGCACCCGACGACGCTGCTGTGCGCGGCCCGGTCCTACCCGCCCGAGCACGCCGGTCAGTTCGAGCTTCCCGGCGGCAAGGTCGAGCCCGCCGAGCGGCCCGAGCAGGCCCTGGCCCGCGAGCTTGACGAGGAGATCGGCCTGAGCGCCCGCCTGGGCCCCGAGCTCATCGCTCCTCGGCATCTGGCGGTTCCGGCGCCGTCGGACAGTGGTCCCGGGTGACGACGCCCGGCGTGGCCGGGCCATGCACGGCTTCAGGATGCGGGTGTGGCTGGCTGAGCCCGCCCGCCCCGGGAGACCGGGGGCAGGGCCGGAGCCGACCACCAGCGGCTGGAGTGGGTGCCCCTGGACCCGCCGGATCGGCTGCGCCGGCTGCCGTGGCTCGAGGCGGACCTGCCGATCATCGACGCGCTCGTGACCGCCCTGGCGCGCTGATACGACGCCGACCCGTCTCAGTTTCCTGACACTTCTATCGTCGACGTCATCTCCTGGGTTAGGGTGGCCTCATGCCGAAGATCCTGGGTTCCTCACTGGCCGAGCATCGAGAGCGCACGCGCACCGCCCTGTTCCACGCTCTCTCCGAGCTCATGAGCCGGCGCAGCTTCGACAAGATCACCCTGTCCGACGTCGCCAACCACGCGGGTGTGGGACGCACAGCCGTCTACAACCACTTCGCGGACAAGGAGGACCTCCTCCTGGCCTTCATGGAGCACGAGGCCGGCCGGTACGCCGAGGAGCTCTCCCGGGCGCTGGCCGGCACCCAGGACCCGATCGACCGTCTGCGCATCTACGTGCGCCAGCAGGCCCTCATCGCACGGCACTTCCACTTCCCGACGTCGGGGCCGCTGGCCGGCTCCGTCTCGCGCGGGACGGCCGGCCGCCTGCGGGCCCACGGGGCGCTGCTGGCTCAGATGCTCTCCTCGATCCTCACCGACGCCATGGATCAGGGGCTCATCCCCTCCCAGGATCCCGAGCAGGTCATCCCCCTCATCCACGCCACCGTCATGGGCGGGCGCCCGACCCCCACGGATCCGGAGCAGCGCCGCGCCTACCTGGAGAGCCTGGACGCCTTCGTGCTGCGGGCGGTGGGGGCGCGTCAGCCCGCCCACGCCGTCCCGGCCATTCCACAGCCCCACGCCACCGAGCCCCTGGAGGGCGCCGAGGCCCCCGGTTCGCTTCATCACAGCGCGGTTGGCTGACAGCGTGAGCCACGGGCTGCCGCGCTTGCAGGTGGGCCTGGCAGACTTCCGCCCGTGAACCTGAGCTGGACTGACACCTGGAACGACCTGCTGGCCCGCGCCTCGAGCGTCGTGGGCCTGGATCCCGGCGTGCTGTGGCCGGCGCTGGCGATCCTCCTCATCGTCCTGGCCTGGGCGCCTGCCCGCCGTTGGGGACGCACCCTGGTGACGATCGTCCACGAGGCCGGGCACGCCGCCGTCGGCCTCATGGTGGGGAGACGCTTCCTCGGATTCGTGGTGAGCCGTGACCTGTCCGGGCACGCCGTCACCGCCGGCAAACCCACCGGCCCCGGCCGGGTGGCCACCTCGTGGGCCGGCTATCCGGCCCCGGCCGTCCTGGGGGCCGTCGTCGTGCTCCTGGCCCTCAAGGGGTGGGCGAGTGCGGTCCTGCTGCTGGGACTGGTCCTCCTGGCGGTCCTGCTGGTCATGTCCCGTCTCGGTGCGCACAGTTCTGCCTCGTCCTCCTCGTGGCCGCCTTGACCGGGGCCCCTGTGGTGGTGGGGCGGGCAGTGGCGCGACGGCGTCGTCGCCGGGGTCGGGCTGGCCTCCTCGTCGGGGCCTGGGACTCCCTGCGCGACGTCGCCGCCTCACGTGACCCGCAGCAGGACCACCGCACCCTGGCCCACCTGACCCGGGTTCCCGCCGGACTGTGGCTGGCCAGCTGGTTCCTTGTGGACGCCCTGGCCACCGGCGTCGTCGTGCTGGCCCTGCGCGACCTCCTGTGAGGCGAGGGGTCGGGGACGAGTCCGAGCCCGCGGCCCGAATGGCCTACGCTTCCTCCTGGCGACGTGGGGCCCGCAGTGCCCTCCCGCCGTCCCCGCCGACGTCGCTCACCGCGAGCCCACAGGCGCCGTTGCGGCCCCGGGCTCACCCCGCTCCCGGGCACTCCGGGATTCCCTCAAGGAGAACACATGATGCTGTCCCGCAGGACGTTCGGCCTGACCTCTCTGGGACTGGCCGTCTCGGCCACCCTCGCCGCCTGCTCGTCGAAGTCGAAGGACGAGGCCACCGAGGAGGGCAAGATGGCGCTCATCGTCTCCGATGCGGGCGAGGCCGCCGCGGAGGCGCTGTCCAAGGCGGTGGAGGCATTCACCAAGGAGACCAAGGTGGAGGTGGACGTCAAGCCCGTCTCCGACGTCTCCCAGGAGCTGGCCCGCGGGATCACGGCCGAGCCGACCATCGACGTCGTCGTCCTCAACCCGGCCCAGCTGTCCAGCTACGCCGGTTCCCTGCACTCCTGGGACAAGGGCTCGGCCGCCGTCAAGGATGCTCACCCCGCGCTGCTGACCAGCGCCACCCGGCAGGAGAGGATCAGTGCCGCGCCCAGGGACGTCTCCACGCTCGCCCTCTACATCAACACCTCCCTGTGGTCGGCCGCGGGCCTGAGCGAGTCGGACTACCCGACCACCTGGGAACAGCTCGACCAGGTGGCCGCCAAGCTCACCTCCGGTGGCGTCGTCGGCCTGACCCTCGACGCCTCCTACACGCGTGTGGGCGCCTTCCTCGTCCAGGGCGGTGGGGGACTGACCAGTGCCGACGGCACGAAGGCCACGGCCTCCTCCGAGGGCTCGGTGGCGGGACTGACCCAGGTCAAGCAGCTCCTGTCCTCCGGCTCGGCCGGCTGGGGCGCCGACCCGTCCGCCGGGTCCGCCGCCGACGCCTTCGGTCAGGGGCAGGCCGCCATGGTGATCGAGACGGAGTCCCTGGTGAAGACCCTGGCGGACGCCTACTCGGGCGTCTCCTACAAGGTGGTCGAGCTGCCGGCCGGCAGTGGTGGCAAGGGGACCCTGCAGTTCCCCACCTTCTACGGCGTCGTCGAGGCCTCCAAGCACAAGGCCGACGCCATCAAGCTCGTGGAGTACCTCACCGCCGCCGAGCGGCAGGTGGCCCTGGCCAGTGCGGCGGGCACGGTCCCCGCGGGCAAGGCCGCCGGCGAGACCTGGAAGGGCAAGCACGCCGACCAGGCGGCCTTCCAGGCCGGCGTCGAGTACTCCCAGCCCGTGCCCTCCGCCTCCGGCACCTCGGACATCATCGCCAACTTCGACAACGAGCTGCCCGGGCTGGCCGGGGGCGACCCGGCCGGCATCCTGAACAGCGCCCAGGTGAACCTGCAGGCCGTCCTGTCCTGACTCAGACGGGCGGCCCGGCCGACGACGTCGGGGCCCCCCGAAGGGGGCGGTGAGTGACCCAGGAACGGAAGAACATCGAACGAGGGTCCGACCGTGATGGTCCGGACCCTCCGCCTGGAGCGGGTGACGGGAATCGAACCCGCGCTGTCAGCTTGGGAAGCTGAAGTTCTACCATTGAACTACACCCGCGTGGCACCGGTGGACGTGCGTCCCAGGTGCGTGCGGAAGTCTAACCCAGACCCCGGCCGTCTGCGCAAATCGGCCTCCGGAAGGGCCTGCGCACTGTGCAGGCGATCTCGCGCCCGCTACACTCGCTGATGGTTCCCCTGACGTCTCGATGCATGTGGTGAGCGCATGACTGATCCCATCAACCCCTGACGAGCCCACTGTGCCCGCTGAGCCCGCTATGGGCCCTCGCCCGGACGTTCCGGCGCTGCCCGCTGGGTCCGCCTCCACGCAGTACCCGTCAGGCGGGTACCCGCCCAACGGCGGCGACCTGCCCGGTTCCGGCGCCCAGCCGGGGTACGACCCTCAGGGGGCCTACGGGCCCCAGCCCGGCTACAGCACACCTCCCGGCTACGGGTGCCTCCCGGTTACGGCGCACCTCCCGGCTATGGTCCCGTCCCCGGTTACGGTCCCCCGCCTATTCGGGCAAGTCCAAGGTGGCCGCCGGCATCCTGGCGCTGCTCATCGGCACCCTCGGGATCCACAACTTCTACCTCGGTTACACGGGCAAGGGCCTCATCCAGCTCCTGGGCTCGCTCCTCAGCTGCGGATTCCTGGCCCTCCCGATCGCCATCTGGGCCTTCGTCGAGGGGATCCTCATCCTGACGGCCCGGCCGGGCGAGCCGCCGTGGGGCGTCGACGCCGAAGGCGTGCCGCTGAGCAGCTGAGGGTCGGTCTGGCCCTGCCGGGTCCCCTCGGGGCCGGAATCCGTATGACGCCTCTCGACGGACCTGGCACAATCGGGCCCGTGCTGCTCTCAGACCGCGATATCCGCACCGAGCTCGACGCCGGGCGGGTCGTCCTCGACCCCTACGATCCCGAGATGATTCAGCCCGCCTCCATCGATGTGCGCCTGGACCGCTGGTTCCGTCTCTTCGACAACCACCGCTACCCGGTCATCGACCCGGCCGCCGACCAGGAGGGGCTGACCCATCTGGTCGACGTCGGGGCCGACGAGCCCTTCGTCCTGCACCCCGGGGAGTTCGTCCTGGGGGCCACCTACGAGCGCATCACCCTGCCCGACGACGTCGCCGCCCGTCTGGAGGGCAAGTCGAGCCTGGGGCGCCTGGGGCTGCTGACCCACTCCACCGCCGGATTCATCGACCCGGGATTCACCGGGCACGTCACCCTGGAGCTGTCCAACACGGCTACCATGCCCATCAAGCTCTGGCCGGGAATGAAGGTGGGGCAGCTGTGCTTCTTCCGCCTGTCCAGCCCCGCCCAGGCCCCCTACGGCTCGGGCGCCACCGGCTCGCGCTATCAGGACCAGCGCGGACCGACGGCCTCCCGCTCCCACCAGTCCTTCCATCGCACCCGTATCCCCGACATCCCGGCGGCCCCCGCCGACGACTCCGCTCCCATGTCCCAGGAGAAGCACCTATGAGCGACTCAACCGACTTCGCCGTCTCCCTGCCCACCGACACCGGCACCTTCACCGCCACCTCCATGCTGCCTGTCGGGCTGCTGGACACCAACCACGTCCTGCTCCTGGCCGACGACGTCGCCCCCGATGAGGTCGAGGCTCTGGCCCTGTCCCAGGACATCCAGTCCGGTTGGGTGGGGGTCTCCAGCCTCCAGCTCTTCCCGGGGGTCTCCCTGCTGGGGCCCTGGAAGGTCGACGCCGAGATGCGCCGCCTCCTGGGTGCTCCGGAGTGGACCACGCAGCTGATGATCCTGGACTGCCCCCGCATCCGTGCCGGAGCCCTGCCGGCCGAGCTTGCCGGCCTGGATCCGCTCTCCGACGCCTTCCCCACGCCCAGCCCACGGGGCCGAGCTGGTGGCCCTCACCCGCCTGCGCGCCATCGCCCGGCGCCTGGCCGGCGCTCTGCGCCTCATTCCCGGTGGGGACAAGGAGGACCCGGTCCTGGTCGAGCCCAGCCCGGAGGTCTCGGCCTCCTGACGGTCTACGCCCCGGTGTGGCTCCGCCCGGAGGACCTGGTGGCCGTCCTGCAGCCCATCGCCCCCGAGGTGAGTACCGCGCTGGAGGCCGTTCAGCCCCGGGGCGCCGTCGGACTGGACGCCATCGACCCCGAGGAGCTGGAGAGCCTCGTCGAGCGCATCGGCCCGACGTCTTCGAGAAGGCCTGGCGCGGCTCGGAGAAGGTCCGCCAGGACACGATGCGTCAGGAGATCGTCGCCGCCGCCACCGGCAACGTCATCGAGGAGCTGCGCGACGGCTACGCGGTCGTCACCCCGGTCGACCCCGAGCACGAGGGCTGGGGGCGCATCGAGGTGCGTGCCGGCGCCACCGACGGGCTGCCGCTGGCCGTGCGCGGTGAGCCGTGGGCGCGCGGGGCGGTCCTGTCCTACGACCTGCGCTGGATCCCCCAGGACCAGGCCGACGCCTACGCCGAGGTGGTCTCCCGCTCCCGGCGCCGCGAGCGTCAGACGGCCCGGGACCTGGTCGAGGAGCTCGCCACCGTCCTGGTCACCGCCGTCTCCGGGGTGGCCGTGGACGACGACGGATTCCTCGTCTCCCTGGGCGAGGACGCCGCAGAGGTCTAAGACCCGGGCCGGGGTCGCTCGGCACCGGGCGTGGTGCGCGCCGTGAGACGCTCGGCGCCGGCCCGCGCCCGCTGAGCATCCCAGTGCCAGCCTGCGAAGCGGCGAGCCTCGACGAGCGTCCGGGCCCAGGCCACCGGCTCCTCGCCGCGCTGGGCCCCCACCGCCAGGTAGTGGCGCAGCAGGCCGGCAGCGGCCAGGGCGTCGTCGAGCGCGTTGTGGTGGCGGCCGATCTCCACCAGCCACCTCGCAGCAGGTGGTCAGCCGGCGCGACGGCGTCGTCATGAAATGGCGCGCCCACTCCATCGTGCACACCCGCGGCACTCGTGCGCCGCGGTCGAGCAGCCCCCGCGTCCCCAGCGCCTGGGTGAGGAAGCCGACGTCGAAGCGCGCATTGTGGGCCACCACAGCCCTTCCGGCCAGGTCGGCCACGAGCAGGTCGGCGACGTCGTCGAGGCCGGGTGCCCTGATGAGCTCCTCGGCGACGAGACCGTGGATATGGGTGGGGCCCACGTCCACGCCGGCGCCGGGATCGACGAGCGTGGACCAGCTGCGCTCGACGCGCCCGGCGGCGTCGGTGACAACGAGCGCGACCTCCAGGATCGAGTCCGTCGCGGGCGACAGGCCGGTGGTCTCCAGGTCGACGACGGCGTAGCCGACACCGGCGGCCTCGGACAGCTCAGCGGCCGTGGGGGCGGGGGCCGCCTGACCGGGAGCCATGGGGAGCGGGGGCGCAACGGGGCCGCGGTCGGCGGGCGGGCGGTGGTAGAAGGGCATCAGCCCGATCCTCTCGCGAGCCGGGAGGTTTTCGCAGACTCACTGGCGCGCCGGGGCTCCTCGGGACGGCCCGGACCAGCTCCCGGTGTCCTGTGCTCGCCGCCGTGCCATACGGCTCATGGACGGTGGTGGGAGCCGACCCTCGAGGCGTAGGGTACGGTCGCGAGGGCGCTCGGCCCGCCACGTCGAGAGCCGATCCAGGTGAGGAGGAGCGATGACCACCCCGGACACCCCTCAGGCGCCGGCCTCTGCCCTGCCGGCGCTGGCCGCCTTCCCCTTCCCGACCGCCCTCGTCGTGACCGGTGAGCCGGCCGCGGGTGACGGCGTGCTCCTCGAGGCCGGGGACGTCGACGAGATCTTCCCCTTCGCCTCGGTCACCAAGCCGCTCGTCGCCTGGGCGGCCCTGGTCGCCGTCGACCGGGGACTGCTGGACCTGGAGACCCCCGCCGGCGCGCCCGCGCCTGAGGGTGCGACCATCGAGAACCTGCTGTCCCACTCCTCGGGGATCGCGGCCGACTCCGATGAGCGCCTGGCAGCCCCGGGGACGCGCCGCATCTACTCCAACCGCGGTATCGAGATCCTGGGGGAGCGCCTCGAGGAGGCCACCGGCACGCCCCTGGAGACCTGGGTGGAGACCACCGTGCTCGAGCCTCTGGGGATGGCCAGCGTTCTCATCCCCGGCTCGCCCGCCCACTCCGGGGAGGGCAGCGCCCGCGACCTGTCCCTGTTCGCCCGGGAGCTGGCCGCACCGAGACTCGTCTCGCCCGCGCTCGCGCAGCGCCCTGCACACCGGTCCTGCCCGGTCTCGACGGCGTTCTACCCGGCTACGGGCGTCAGACCCCCAACCCCTTCGGCCTGGGGGTGGAGGTGCGTGGAGCCAAGTCCCCGCACTGGACCGGGGCCGGCAACAGCGAGCAGACCTTCGGGCACTTCGGCCAGTCGGGATCCTTCATCTGGGTGGATCCGTCGCCGAGCGCCAGGCCGTCTTCCCTGGGGCCCCGGCCCTTCGGGGCGGTTCACCCACGGCGGACGTGGTCCGAGCTCGGCGACTGGTCCTGGCTCTGTATAGACGCTCGGGGCCGAATTCTGGCCCATAGCTGACTTCGTCGTCCGTCCTCGTCCTGCCTGCACCTTGTCAGAGGCGCGACCCGCTCGTTCTCACCGCAGCGACGTCGCAGCGGGGGCGAGCACTGTCCTGCAGCCCTACTGTCCGGTCCAGGACAGCCATCTGGTGAGCGGCGTGCAGGCCGGCGCACAGGAAGGCGCGGCGGGAGCCGCTGGCCAGGTGGAAAACCGTCAGCGAGGCCGCCCTCGCCTGATCGATGACGGACCGGCTGCTCCGGCGTCGAGCGCGTCTCGAGCGTGAGACCACATCGGGACCGCGAAGACGGAGACGACGAAGGTCGCCGTCCGAACCGAGGAAGAGCGATACCCAAGGCGTTCCCATGACCTCGTTGGAGTCTCGGCGATCGCGCCGGCGGCCCAGCCGCTCTGCAGGGAACGGCCCCGACGGCGGTGTCGGCACGCAAGGAGAAGGAGATCCGTGGCCGGGCGGCGACGACGGTGGAGCGATGAACCAACCGACACTCACGGTGACGCCGGTGAGGCAGAGCAAGGGCCAGTCACGCAGGCCGCGGCGAGGTGGCATGAGCAGCGCCGGCGCTGCCCGGTCGAGTCCCGCCAGTGCGGGGAGTCAGGATGCAGGTGGTCGTCAGCGTGGCCGCACCAGGAAGGGCGAGCAGCGCCGCGGTGAGGACCGACGGCCCAGGACGGACTGCAGGTAGACGCCGCTGAGGGTAGGCCGCCGCCGGACCACGACCGGGAGATCACCGGTCCGAATCGCGATGGTGAAGATCGCAGCCCTGAACGGCCCGACGTCGACCAGAGGATGCTCCAGCCGGCGCTGTCGCGAGGAACCAGGCCGAAAGCCGGCACCCGCGAGCTGCTGATACAACGACGCGGAGAGATGGGCCGTAAGCCGCCGCCCGCTTGACGGCGTAGACGGTCAGGAAGCATGCCAGAGGCCGACAGGGCGATGCTGGGGATCGTCCACCTCGCCGGGACGGGTGGCCCTCACCTCGCGCAGCACGAAGGGGCGGCGAGCAGGAAGACGCAACGACCGGCAGATTGATGAGAAACACCGAGCCCCAGAAGAGCGGCTCGCAGGAGGCCTCCGACGACGGGACCGATGGCGAAGCCTGCGGCGGTGTGCCGCAAGATCCCGATCGCCCGGGGAACGTAGGCGGGGTTCTCGGAGCAGCTCGCTGAGGACGGCGAGCCGGACGGCGAAGAGTCGACCCGCCCAATCAGCGAGCGCGCGCGCGAGGCGATCAGCCAGCCGGGGACTCGGACAGGCGGCCAGGGCAGAGCCGGCACCAGAACACGAGACCCCGCCGATCAGGAGACCTCAGGCGCCCATAGCGGTCACCGAGGTTGCCGAAGGTGATGAGCAGCGAGCTGACGGCGAAACCGTAGATGTCGAGGATCCACAGCGCCTGATCGGCGCTGGGCCCCAGGGACCGGGTGATGGTGGGCATCGCCAGGAACAGCACCGAGCCGTCCATGGAGACCAGCAGCACCGGGCCGAGCACCACGAGGAAGACCGAGCCAGGCGCGCTCGTGGGACAGTGCTCAACATCGTCGAAGGATCTGGATGCTGCGGGAGAGTGAGCCTGTGTATCCATGTTCATCATGCTCAGAGTTCCCGCTCCAGGCAGCCAGTTCCCTGGAGCGGGTACACCCGGCAGGGATAGGCGCAATAGATGATGGGTGCCTACGCTGAGAAGGACATCGGCCAAGGAGTACCTGCAAGTGGTGATGATGAGGAGGCGGCGTGGAGACAGTGGTGGCTGCGGCGGCGGTCTCCGGCGAGACGCTGGGAGCGTTCCTGAGGACTCGCCGAGACAGGGTGACCCTCAGGCCTCGGTCTGAGCCTCGTACGGAACTCCTCGACGCGTCCGGGGCTGCGGCGTGAGGAGCCTGGCCCAGCTGGCCGGGCTGGAGTGCGGGCTACTAGCACCGGCTCGAGGCAAGGGCGCAGGCGGGTCGCGTCTCCGCCAGGTGCCGATGCCCTGGCTCGGGTCCTTCATCTCGACGATACCGAGACGGCGCACCTGCACAACCTCGCCCGCGGTCCCGCCCTGTCTCGGCTGGAGATGCCGGATGAGGAGGAGCCCGGCTCCCATCGTGCCTCGCGTTGCTGCATGCGTTGGGGTGAGATGTCCCGGCGATCCTGCTGGGGCGGCGAGGAGATGTGCTGGCCTGGAATCGGACCGGACGTGCTCTGCTGGCTCCGCACCTGGATGAGGACTCGCCGCGCGATCCTGACAGCAGGCCATCCATTCCGCGGATGTTCTTCCTGGACCCCGTGCCACCGCAGCCCTGTACCGCAACTGGGACTACCTGGCGCGTATCCACGTGGGCTACCTGCCGTCTGACCGCCGGCGCGCATCCTATGGACGCGCAGTTGGCCGAGCTCATCGGAGAGCTCGTCATGCAGCGGGTCTTCGCCGGGCTGTGGTCCACTCAGCGAGTCGCCGACTGCACCACCGGCCCGATGGGATCTGAGCCACCCGGATGTCGGCCGCGTGAATGTTGATTACCGATCTGGCTTCAACCGGACAGCCCTGATCTCCGTCTCGAGGTGTACACGCCTCGAGACGACTCCTCGCGCAAGGCGCTCAGTCTCCTTTCCGCTCAGGTCTGCTGCTAGCCATGCTTGATGGGGAGAGGCGTTCTCCAGGTCGCGGAAGTGTCAGGTTGCGTCCTTGAGTGTTTGCTGGTGCCTCGGTGATCGACGTTGGTCCCGAGGGTGGTCTGTTGTCGGTGAAGCTCGTCGACGGTGTTGACGGGGCGGAGGCAGTGCGCCGCCCCAGCGGGCCGCCAGGGTGAGTGCCGCGAAGGAGGAGAAGGTGGGGCTGTAGTGGCGACTGACGGACTGTGTCGAATACTTCATGCGGTCATAATGTGTCCGGTATATCTATGTTCTAAGGCGTGCAAGACTTCATTTCCACACAATTATTCGCGAACTATTCTGGCTAATTTATTGATTGAGTCCCTATCGGCCTGGTATCGGTCGTTCTGCGGCAGTGTGCTGGCCACGCACCGGCTCTGTCCTTCTTCCGCTCGTGCTCCTCGGCCTCAGTCGACCCTCGACGATGACGGGGACGTGGTCGGAGGCGCCCTTGCCCTTGCGCTCGTCGCGGTCGATGTGCGGCGCCGCTGACGCGGCCCGCCAGAGCCG